>Ga0123334_1000441_pt1 | contig 56699 bp, 52 predicted proteins | sample BiotimSIPDNA_FD_89706 | JGI IMG/M metagenome (GOLD analysis project Ga0123334, IMG submission 89706) | Anaerobic biogas reactor microbial communites from Washington, USA - Biogas_R1 time_0 SIP DNA | ecosystem: Engineered > Bioreactor > Anaerobic > Unclassified | place: Washington, USA...
ATCCAATGTCTCCAGGAATCTTATCCTGTCCTCATCGTCTTCAAAGATGTTCTGACGATTGATTCCGCGAATAATGATGTTATATATTCCGGTTTCGCTCTTTTTTCTGGCCGTTCTTGGCATGTTAACCACCTCAAGAATATTATATCAGCCCATAAAAAAGAGTGTCAAGAGAACCGTCCCCTTGACACCTTCATTAAAATGCTTTTTCTTTAAATCCTGGATTTCTAAATACATATTCCACCCTTCTGCTTTGTCCATTATTTCCTCCTCTGCTATGATAAAGCTGTTTCCAGCTCTATCATAGCTATTTTGGAGTTTTATGGTAAATACTGTTCATTCTTATTTGTTGTTTTCTGTCCATTTTAGTTTAGCGGTTACAACACACTCCTGATCGTCCCGCAAGGCATTAAAATAATACCTCATATATGGGACATGGGACAATCAGAAGCAGTTTTTTATTTGCAAGACTAAATGCAACCTTTACTTTGTAAGATTAAACGCAACTCTTTTCTCTTGGCAGAGTCGCATTTACTTTGTCTATTTACTCAAACAAGATTAATTTCGGTGATCTATTATTAGTCTCTTTGCTATCATTGAGAAAAGTGGTATGGTTTGAATAATAATTTGTTTTGGAGGATACAGTTGTGAATGTTGAAAGAATATGTTCATTACGAGGCAGGCATCCCAGCATTTTAGGTCACGAAGAATATTTCAGATCAGCAGTGCTTCTTCCTCTGGTTATGAAAGACAAACAAATCTGTATTATATTTGAGAAAAGGGCAGACAATATTCACCAACCTGGTGAAGTTTCCTTTCCCGGCGGCAGGATTGACGCTGATGACGCGGGACCGGAACAGGCGGCAGTGAGAGAAACCTGTGAGGAGTTAGGCTTGCAGTTATCTGACATTGAGGTTATTGCACCATTGGATATAATGGTTAGTCCGTTTAATGTTATTGTTTATCCTTATTTGGCTCAAATAAACAGTCGCAGGGCTTTATGCCCCAATCCAGACGAGGTAGCCGAAGTTTTCTATGTACCATTGGATTTCTTCCTTAATTATGAACCGATGCGCAAAAGTATTTATCTTACCGTAGGCGGTGCTTCTGAAGATTTTCCCTTTGAAATAATTCCTCAGGGAAAAAATTACCCTTTTCGCAAAGGAGTTCTGCCACAGTTTTTCTACCTGTGGGGAGATTATGTAATATGGGGTTTGACGGCCCGGATCATTAACCATTTTGTCGGCCTGATCAGGAATTAGGTATTATACACGGTGGAAGTTGATGGCCTTCTGCAGAATCTAAACGCTCCGTGACATGTCAATTAAAAACTCATCTGCATTTAAGCAATTAAATGCTTTTGGCCTGAATAAAAAATGCGCCCCATCGAGGCGCATTTTTATTATTCTATTGTTCATTGGGGTCTTTTATATCAGGAAGCAGGCGTCTTAATTCTATTGGCAGCGGAAAAAGGATAGTAGTATTTTGCGAATTGGCTACTTCTGATAAGGACCTTAACATACGCATGGTCAGACCGCCTTCTTCGGCGGCTAAAATTCGGGAGGCTGAAGCCAGTCTCTGAGCAGCCTGTTCTTCACCCTCAGCCTGTATAACCATAGCCCGTCGGTCTCTTTCCGCCTGCGCCTGTTTGGCAATAGCTTTTTGCATTTCTACCGGCAAGGTTACATCCTTGATTTCAACTGAGGTGACTTTGATTCCCCAGGGATCAGTGGCTTCGTCTACAATGGTTTGAATGATTTGATTCAGCTTGTCCCTTCGTGATAACAATTCATCCAAATCAGCAGTCCCCACCACGCTCCTCAGTGTAGTCTGAGCCAACTGACTGGTGGCAGCATGATAATGTTCAACATTTACCACCGCCTTATCAGCCATAACCACCCGGTAATACAACACAGCATTTACGGTACAGGTAACATTATCACGGGTTATAACTTCCTGCGGCGGTACATCAAACACTATGGTACGCAGCGATATCCTCATTATGCGATCAACAATCGGAATAATGAAAATCAATCCCGGGCCTTTTACTCCCACCAGTCTGCCCAACCGAAACAGTACGGCTCGTTCATATTCGGGAATAATTTTAATCGCTGCACTTAATAATGCAACTACCAGGATAATGATAATTAACCAGTTTGCCAGTAAATTAACCAGACTCATTTTATCCCTCCTTATTCCTGAGACTTATCTTTATGTTCTGATTGCAGTTCCACCCGCAATGTAATACCATCCCTGCCCAAAATTCGTACCTTATCTCCCGGTTTAAGTGTATCTTTTTCCGTATAGGCCCGCCAAATCTCTCCCTGTACTTTTACCTGAGCGTAGGGGGGATCACTTTGTACTACTATACCAGTTTTCTCATTAAATTCTGCTTCTCCCTGAAAAGGATGCAAACGATGGGCACGATAAATACCAACTAAGGCTATGGTTACAAATAAGGCCCCCAGTGTTCCTACTCCCAGTGCCATTATCCTGAAACTGCTAAACCATTGACGCGACATTAAGGGTTCCACCGGGAAGAATATCATACCCAAAATCAGGCTGATAGCTCCTCCAACCGCCAATACCCCAAAAGTAGGAGTAAAGGCTTCCGCTATTAGCAAAGCAATGCCAACAACAATAAACAGTCCGGCAGCCAGGTTAATCTCAAAAAACCCCAGCCCGAATAAAGCCAGCAGCAGACATATTGTTCCGGTTATTTCCGGCACCAATGTTCCAGGAGATTTAAAAGCAATAGTTAAAGCAAATATTCCTATCATAAGCAGCAACATGGCTATGGTAGGGTTACTTACACTATTGGTGGCTTTTTCCTCCAGATTCATTTCAAAATTTATTATCCTGGCTCCGCCAGTATGAAGTGTAGTTTTTCCCGCTGCAGTGGTAACTCCTTTACCCTCTGCCGATTCCAGCAATTCCTTGAGGGTAGGACACAAATAGTCAATAACTTCGGCTTCCAATGCCTCATTGGCGGTCATACTCAGATTGTCAGTTACAAATTTACCAGCCAGATCAGCAGGTTTGCCGCGTTCACGGGCTATACTTCGCATATGCCCGGCTAAAAAGTTGATGGTCTTTTGATCAGCCGGTTGTGTTGTTTCCCCGGGGGTTGACATAGTAACCGGCATAGCTGCGCCACAGGTAGTCCCCGGACTCATGGCTGCTACATGACCGGCCACCAAAATAAAGGTCCCTGCCGAAGCTGCGATTGCTCCTTCCGGATTTACATAAGTTATAACCGGAACCCGGGAAGCTGACATGGATTTCATTATATCCAGGGTTGCTGATACCAGACCACCTGGAGTATCCAGAATAATTACCACCGCGTCAGCTTTACCCTGAGCTTGTTCAATAACTCTTTTTATATGTGCAGAATTACCGGCTGTAACCATCCCTTCTACCTGAAGAGTATAGACAACCGGAGAGGCAGGTTTTTCGGTCGGGGCATTTTCAGCCTGCACCGGAGTTAAAGGCAAAGTGATTAACAGCATGAATATTATGGCTATAATAATTAATACGAAACACTTATTTCTCATAATACTATTATCCCTTCTATATCTGAAAAACATGCTTCTCGTCACCTCAACCGGCTTATTTAAATTAACCTTAGGATAAATATACCCTGTCAAAACAGAGGACAGGGCATTATTTTTCTTCTGTATTTTTACATCCGGTGCTCTTATTGAGCTTGTTGTTTATAGTTCATTTCCTCTATACTCTGGCTTATTTTTTTTATGGTTCGAGGATAAAGAACCAGTTTATCCTGCCGATAGTTTTTAATATAAGGTACCAGCTGATGCCTGCCTAAAATTGGTATATCCTTACTTCCCCTGGTTTTAGAACGTACAACGATATCGTCACAGGCTAATACAATTATTCCCTGGGTAGGCAAATTGCGCACACCCACTACCCGGGATAAAAACCCCTGCAATCTATATTCATGGGAATCCACCTGTGAGGTTGGATTGGTAATTATCTTGGAATGACCACTTTTTTTATGTAAAATCCAGTTTTGTTTGCTGTCTATATCAATAATCCCCCCCCGTTCACCACCATAGTTTTTGGTTTCAATATGAAATATGCCATTGGGTCCTAATACTATAGTGTCATATTCATTGGTATGTAATAAGTCCGGTCCTAATTTTACATTATGATATACCCGATAAGGGGAATTAGGCTTTTCCAGCGGGCGTAATACTGCCTGAACTTTAAGTTCTCCCTGATCCCCGCTTTTTATGATTTGCTTTTGAATATACTGTTTCTTTTCACGTTGTTTTACTGCCCATATAAAATAAATTGCTGCCATCATAACTATTAGAATCGGAGATATTATTATTAGTGTTTTCACCTGTGACAACCTTTCCTTTACTATGTAATATAATTATCCATGTTAATTATAACAGATAGGAGATATTATTATAACGGTTATATATAATTAATCTCCGGTATTAGGGATATTCTTATCGCAATATGAGGATGTTGTTTACTACATTTCTTTCTCTTCCATCCGAAGGACGGTTTAAGATATTACCATTGTAATACATAACGCTGGAACCTCCACCGTCCAGATTATAGGCATCCTTAACACCTAATTCCAATAACTTTTCCTGTAACCTTTCCAGGGTAATTCCTACACTCCAATCTCCCTGCCTGCCATCAATTACTATCATTATCAAATCATCATTGGCATATTTGCCGATAATGGTTCTGGGTTGCCTGGTCGTCATCCATTTTTCCGGAATTGGCAATTTTTTACCTTCCTGTAGTAATACCGGTATAAAGCTTACCCCGTGATACGGGTTCAAAGCCATTAAATCCTCCTGTCTCTGAGGGATAGTTCCTATAACCTCACCCTTTTTATTAATTCCAACAAAAAACAAATCCCCGGGGTAACCATTAAAAGGTTCAACCAGTTTTCCATCAATAACGGTATTTCCAATTAATTGTGCATAGTTGACCCCGTTCCGGTTCTCTGTATAAAATCCACCGCCGTTTATAGCCAATACGGCATTGTACCTTTTAGCTGCAACCGAGGTAGTTTCCAGTTTCCCTAATGTATCACCGGCTAAAACCACCCTGAATACTGAGGGGTCAAACAGCTTTACTTTAGCAATACACCCCCGATAGCCCAGTTCATTAAGATCGAATATTTTTATCTCTGAATAATCACTCAGCCAGGCATAAAGAGCCGGTCCCAATATTTTTAATATTTTCTGTTCGTATATATCATCGGATAACTGCTTTTGCCGGGTACTAAATCCAGCCAGCTGAGTTATTTTTTCATCCTGCTGAGCAAAAACCTGTTGCTGTTTTTGAATAGTGTTGGTTAATTTGAAAATTGCCTCTCCTAATAACGCCGTGTCGGCTTGTAATACCCGAATCTCGCTTATTACTCTTTCGGTTGGAATAATCAATGGCTCTACCGCTGCCGGCAAACTCCTTACTACTAAAAACATGGCCAGTAAAGGTGCCATAAGAAATATCAGAAATACGCTAATTTTCTGCATCATGAGGAGCCTCCTGCAAAGTGGCCAGACTCTTTTCCAATTGTTGCAGATGTGTTTCCAGTTCCAACAGTTTTTCGTCTATCCGGGACTGAACATCAGAAGTATTGGATATGACAAGCCCGGCATCTTCCATACTGGCACGCAGATTTCTGGTTTCACTGCTTAAGATTGAAATTTCTTCTTTTATCTCTTTCATATTCATGGCATTTTCCTGTTGGATATTATTGATTGCTGTATCCAAATATGCTTTAGCATATATGTAACCAAAATAAACCATACCAAACCATAATCCGACCATAACCAGACCTATGGAAATATTAAATATTATTTTTTTATTCCGGTTATTATTGGTTTCAAGGAACTTATTATTCTGTTTTTCCAGCTCTGATTTAACAAGCTTTGTTTCCATTATCCCCACCCCTTTCTAATAACTGTTTACTAAGATTAAGTTTACCATAGCTATAGGTTCAATTAAATAACCGTACCCTGGGCCAAAATTGCTTTATTATTATAAGACTTACGGCAAACCCTCCGGTATTCAAGGTGACCGTAGCTTAATTAGTCTGCATTTCAGGTAAAAGATGCAATTAAATTTATGTTATACTGACATTTAAAAAGAGCAATATTATCTCCGCTTGTCCAACACAAAGAAAGGCTGGGGTTGTTATGAATCATACAATAATACCTATATACAACGGCAGTTTTACGGTTAGTTTCGGGCAGCAGAAATTCTTCCCTGATGTTCGTAACATACCCAGTTTCTGTTTTCTGGTAATTGATGCATACAAGCATCCGGTTCTGGTTGATACCGGATTCAGTCCTCAGTTTATTCCCGGTGTAGGCTCTGAATATAAACGAGATAAGACTAACGAGTTGAGTAATGCTTTGCAAAGGTTTGGATACTCAATTAATGATATTGATACGATAATCCAGACCCATCTTCATTGGGACCATACCGGAGGTATGAAATTATTTCCTGCCGCCCGTTTTCTTATCCAGGCCAGTGAACTGGACTATATTGCCAATATACCCACAATAGAAGAATGTTCTTTTTGCCCCTCCCACTGGATATCACTCCTGCCAAATTTTCAATTACTGCAGGGTACAACGGAAATAAAACCGGGACTGCGCGTAATTTGGACGGGTGGACATACCGGGGGACATCAGGCAGTTGAAATACAAACCGATACGGGGAAAGTAATACTGGGCGGGGATGCCCCTTTTAATTATGAGCGGATGTGGACAATGATTCCGGAAGAATTCTGGTCTATCTACCGGCAGGGCCCGGGAAAAGATTTTTTCTGGACTGGCGAGATTCGTCCCCTTATCCGTGAATTCCTTCAACAAAACGATCATACTTCCCAAACCCCTCTGATTAAACAGAATATATCAAAGCTTAAAGCAGAAGCAAATCAGTTTATTACTGCACATGACCCAAGACTATTGAAGATAAAAACCATACCCAATAACTGAATATTCAGGACCATTTGTTCATAAATCTTGGAAACTTTCAATCTTTCCACATAGCTAGTATTATGGTTATAACCCCTTACCAATTACAGCTTCACACTCTTACAAACTAAAGATTAATTTCCCGAAAATTACAATTACATATTATTACCGATTTATGTCCTATTTTTTTCGGGAATTTAATGCAATTTAGTCTTGTATATCTGATAATACTAAAGTAAAATTTAGATACAAATATATCAAAAGGACTACTTTTATGAGTAATTGGTGGGAATCATATATCAAACAAAAAAATTTTACCAGCCTTATGATGCGTCGTCTGGCTAATCATTATCGTATATTAGCTTTATTACGAATTTTTGTATTACTGGTAGTAATCTTTATGTTGCTGTTTGTCAGGAATTATCACCTGTCATTAATTGGAGTAGTTCTGGCTCTCTTGTCCATAATATATGTTTTAATGGTCTATCTGCATCCCGGTTTAAATAAGTTTTTTTCCAGCAGAAGTTATTTCAGTTCTGTTATTGATATGCTGGCTGTCTTCATTGCCTGTTATCTGACCGGTGGTCTGGAATCCCCTTACATTTATATATTTTTTCTTACGGTTATGGCATATGCCGTAGGGCCTTCGAATAAAGAGTTTCTATATGTAACTGTAACTACCATAATATTGCTTTTCGTCTTGCATGCCATTACATCAGGCGAAATAATCAGTTTGATTAATATATTGGTCAGACTGGTGGTTTTTTCTATATTTCTAAGAATGCTGATATATAACGATGCATATATAATAACTTCTTTTGCTTCCCGGGATGGGTTAACCAATGTTTATACACACCAATACTTTTTCGATCAGCTTTATAACCTGGTATCAGACTCATCAAAAACTGCATTTTCATTAATAATTTTAGATTTGGATAATTTTAAACAAATTAATGATAATTATGGACATATTGAAGGAGACCGCATACTTAAGCAGGTTGCCAAAACAATAACGGAACAAGTAAGAAATACAGACATTGTAGCTCGTTACGGCGGGGATGAGTTCGCTATTATACTACCTGGTGCAGACAAGCAATTAGGCGACAAAGTAGTTAAGAGATTACGTAATGCTATTATTAAACTGGGGCCCTTTGAAAGTGTTTCAATTGGGATGTCCCATTATCCGGAAGAAGCACGTGATGTTAATACATTAGTAACTCTGGCAGACCAACGTATGTATAGTTTTAAAAACCCTGCCAGAAATCACATGAACAAAATAGATTAAGCAAATTATAAAATATTATAAAATGCCAGTTGAAATCATCAATCGATGGCGTTATAATACTATTTGTATCTTTTCAAGCGGATGTGGCGGAATTGGCAGACGCACCAGACTTAGGATCTGGCGCCGCGAGGTGTGGAGGTTCGAGTCCTCTCATCCGCACCATGCCGAGTGTTCTTATATCATTTTAAAGTGCTATAAGAACACTCGGTTTTTATTGCCGTGTAATAAACAGGTCATTGCAACTGCTAATTTCAGCCGCTCCCACAAAGTAATCAGCATCGCATTCCTGGCTGGTCATACTCAAGCGGACACGGCTTTACCAGTTATACGCGAGAGCAAATCTCTGAAAGTACCGGTATCAGCGTGTGCTATCTTATTGCTATTAAAAATGAGGGGCAAGTGCCAAGTGGAAAGGTCCTGTGAAATTTACTATGTGCTTTGGGGCTTTCAAGCGATAGTATACCCGGACATATCGAATCCCGACCTTGAGACCGATCAGCTTGTCCGCCTAATCCACCTGTGCGATGAGCGAGATCGCAAGGTGGTGTTAGCTGTAGCCAATTCCTTCATTGACTGAAAAGAATATGTGACCGTTTAATCTGGTAATGACATGGCAGGCGGCTGTTCGTTTAGGCAGCCGCCTTTATCATGCCCGCAGATATGCGCTATCATCGCCCCTATCCGCCATGTTAACAGCGTTAAACACAAGAAATGTGTTGAGGAGCTATTCTAAGTACATTTCGCAAAACCGCATCATAACCGTTGCGATTTCAGCGCGTGTCGATGTCCCGCCCGGATCAAGCATCCCGGCTCCCTTGCCGACGATCAGCACGGAGCTGACCGCCCAATGCATGGCTTCGGAAGCCCAGTCTGAAATCTGCGATCCATCGGTGAATCCAGTCAGATCCGTTGTCATGGTTGTGTCATAGCCTTTATATTTCGCGTAATTATGCAGGATATTCACCATTTGCTCCCTGGTAAGGCTGTCGTTCGGGCCGAATAACCCTGTACCGTAACCCGAAACAATACCGTTTGTGGCCGCCCACCTGACGGCGTCCGCATAATACTTTCCTCCCGCTACGTCGGAGAAGGGACTCAGGGGGCTCGTTTCGGGAGTACCCTCCAGCCGGTGCAGAATGGTGACAATCATGCCCCGTGTTATGGTGTCATGGGGGCCAAAGGTGGTATCACTGGTTCCTTTCATGAGACCTTTTTCGTAAGCCCACATCACGCTGTTTACAAACCAGTAATCAGCTGTAACATCGATAAACGGAATATCCGCACCTGTGTCAGGATTGAGTTTGTCATCTTTGATGAACTCGGCTTTGATGGTGTGTGTCCGGGAAACATTCTTAAAGGTATAGGTCTCGACCGCACCCACACTCTTGCCGTCTACCAGCACATCGGAGATGATATACCCCGTATCAGGGGTGATGGTAAAGGTTTTATCCTGCCCTTCTCGAACGGAAAAGCTACCTGACGGGGAAATACTACCGCCAATGCCCGCGCTGGCGGTAATGGTGTAGTATTCGTATGAAATGCCGCCGCCACCGCTCCCACCGCTCCCACCGGAATATGTCCAGTGGGCAAAAATGGTTGTATTTGCTGTGAAAACAGTACTTGTCGTGACCTGGACTCCGCCTGTCACGGCGGTAAACCAACCGTCGAAGCTATAACCGCTGCGCGTAGCCGTTGGAAGGGATGAAAGCCTCCCGGTTACGTCGGTTGTCGCTGTTAAGGTACTGCATGTACCGCCGTTTGGGTCGAATGTGACGGTGTATGTTGTCAGCGGAGAGGCCTCTTCACGCGGAGTAAAGGAGAGTTCATCGCTGTAGGCCGTGCCGTTCGCCGTTGTGGCATAAGCACGGACGTAATATTTTGTCCCTGTTGTGAGACCTGCCAGCTGCGCGGATGTTTGTCCGGGCGTCGTTCCCGCTCCCGTACTGACGATTACATTGTCTGCGAGATCGGGCAAGGCTGTTTCATCGTAGACAAGACCTCTCGCGTCTATTGGATTGCCTCCGCCGTCCAACACGCTGATCAGAAAGTCCGCTGCCGTCGCAGAAATGTTTTCCGGGCCGTACAGCGCGACGGAAGCCAGCGGCGGGGCCTGGGTGGTGAACGGCACGACGGTGCCGTAGTAATACACGTCATCAATGGAGCAGGCAAACGCTCTGGCGTAATACTGCGTGGATGGAGAAAGCCCGATAAAATCAGCGGTAAAGGGAGCGGTGCTCACGTCTGGAGCGCGGTACACAAGGATGCCAGGCGTAGCGAAAGTTGCGTTATCCACCTCTGCAACGAGCACGCCGATACTGTAGGATCGGTTACTGCCCGTGCCGTCCTGCGTCATCTGCGCGTTGACGAATGCGCTGTCCGCGGCGGGGTCAACGTCGATAACGGCCACGTCCGGAGTTTCGCCTGCAAGCGTAGTGAAACTCCCGACAGTCGAGCAACTCCAGCCCTCTTCATTATAGGCGTAAACTGCATAATAATAGGTCGTATTGCTCGTCAAGCCTGTCAGGCTGTGCGACGTAATGACGGTCACCCCATGATACAAATCTTCCTCATCCGTTTCGATGCCGTCAGCGCCAAGCGTTGGAACCGTTATATTCTTTGACCAGACAACAGCAGTCTTGGTAACGGGTATTCCATTTGGATTGATTTGATAATGAATTTTTGCACCGCTGTCGGTAATCGTATCAACAGCCGGTTCGCTGAGCGTAACGACGGGCAATCCGTATTCATCGGTAGTGACGGTCAGAACGCCGCCGTAATACTCCGTCCCTCCTAGGGCATTGGTGTGTCCTCTCAGATAGTATGTGGTATTCGGTTGAAGGCCGGCAATCGTCTTTTGCCCGCTCTCACCAAGGCTGTAAGATGCCTCCAAAACGCCCGCCTCGCCCTCGGAGGGGGTCGTGTCCGTCGCGGAATAATAGATATCCCTGCCCAGGGCGGCTGCACCCGATGTCATCATTGTCACTGTGACGGAATTGGCGGTGATACCGTCGACAGTCAGGGAAGTGATTATCGCAGGCGGGTATATCGTCATTTCGCCGGAGGTCCTGGTAGTGAAGGACACACTACCGCCGTAACCAATACCGTTTTCGTTTTCGGCATAGGCGCGCATGTAATATGTCGTGCCGGAAGACAGACCGGTCAATGTCGTCTCGAACGATCCGTCTGTATCGGTCAGCGGGATGAAGGCAGTGTTGATGTCCCCCATTGTCGGATTTGTGAATCTTGAGTAGACAAAGCCGGTTTCCGTTACGGTCGTGCCCTCCGGCGTCGTAAAGCTGCCGCTGACGGGGGCGGAATCATCAGTAATGGATTCTGGGACAATCGGACTTGTGGTAACGGCGGGCAGAATGGTTGCCATAGACGCCGTTGTAAAGGTTTGCTCAGTACCGTATGTCGTCCCCTGAACGCTGTGAATAAACGCCTTATAGTAATATATCGTGCCGGAGGACAGGCCGGACAGCGTTTCGTCAAACGGGCCGATGGAAGCGTCGGTCACGCTGTCGAGCGCAACCATAACCCCATCCCCGCCAAGCGATGGGTTGGCTGCCTCGGAGAAGACAAAGCCGCGCAGCGTGGGCGAGAGACCGCCGGTGGAAATTGCTTCGCCGTATAGCGTAACGGTGGATGTTGTCAGATCAGAGATGGATGATAGCGTATCGGCCTCTGGAGCATCCTGCGTCGTGAATGCCAGAACGCCGCCGTAGACGGTTCCAACATTATTGCGGACAAAGGATTGAAAATAGTAAGTTGTATTTGGTGTCAGTTCAGCAGCGAGCGCGACAATGGCAGAGGGCGCTGTCTGAGAGGTGATGGGCACCGTTACTTCCACCGCGTTGTCGTCACCTCGTCGAGGATGTTCATTCACATCTGAATATACAAAACCTTGCGCGAGCACAGAGGAATAGCCCATGTCGGTGATCGTCGCGTTCATCAGGGCCTTGGTATTACGGATATTAGTTGCTGCCTGTGTTTCAACTGTTGCGGCCGTGGGAGCCGGCAGCGTCATAAAGGTTCCCTTCTGGCTCCATGCCTCGCCCACCCCAGACCTTGTAAGCACTTGCACATCGTATGTCGTATTCACTGTCAGACCGGACAGGTGGAATACCGCCGTTCCGGCGCCGCTGTCGTAGTTGACCAGACTCCCCGATATGCGGGCTGGGTCATCCTTGGGCTGCTGGGCATCGTTGTCATCGGCATATAAAACGAGGCTGTCAACAGCGTCACCCGTATCGACAGTAATGTCGGCATAGACATAGGCATCGTATGACCACGGTGTAATTTCGTCGATCATGATTTGGGGGTAAGCAAAAGTTTTAAAATAGACTTTACTTGAGTAGCCGGTGTTGTCATAGATGTTCGTCAGCATGGCCTGGGCAACATATTCAGTATCCGGTTGCAGCCCAATATAGGGTCTGTAATGATCGAAGACGTTGTTGTGTTCCTGCCAGTTTTCACTAAAAACGACGACCGCGTTCGGGTCGCTCACGCTAAGGTTGCCGGCAGGCTCCTGCGTTTTTGGTACAATCACCAGCGCGTTGGACTTGAGTTCCTCAGACAGATACGCATAGGGGCCCGGTCCGGTGCCGGTCAGGGTAATATCGCCCTTGAGCCGGACGGACGTCGCCGTTCGCCAGCCCACATCCAGACTGATTTCCGGATTGCCCGGCACGGGCGTTTTTACGTATTTGGCATCGCTGGAGCCGCTCCAGTCCGGATCGAAAGCGGTGATTTTCACCTGATAGGTTGTATCGGGGGTCAAGCCTTTGAAGGTATGATAATAGTGGCCGACCGTGGTGCCATAATCGATAGAGCGGCGCGATAGGTCAAAGTCATAATACGTCAGCAACGTTCCATCTTGTTTATAAAGCCATATGGCAAGACGGGAGGAACCCGCTTGGGTGATGTTCCTGCCAAAGTCAAAGCTCACATGGACGCTGCGCGTCGTCTTAGCCATAACGGAGTCATTCGTTATGTATTCTGACGCCGCCTTCGCTTCAAGCGGGAATAAGGTTATGAGGCCTGAAAATGTCATCACTACAGCAAGTAGCATAGAGAGCAGCCTCTTATAGGTTAAATTTCGCATGTTAATCCTCCTCGTATAATAAGTTTTGCAAACAGATTTTAATGCGTTTGCGAGCATTATCTCAGTTTCTTGCTCTGCAGCGTTTGACTCGACACAGGCTACATATCGTTGAAGCTATGTCTCGGGAGAAAGCCTACATGGTATCGACCATTCATTGGCAATAAATTGAAAACTTTATGAAAAAAATATACAATAATCATATTGGAAGTTATATACATTGCATAGCTCAACCGGGGTAGATATGATTCGTAATTTCAATCCTTTTGGGTGATTCTTTATCGTTATTTACATCCACTTTGATATTGCCTGAAGCCTTGCTTCGTGCTACGCCGAAGGTAAGAAAAGTGGCAGCGGTTTTACTGAGAGGAGAAGATCAGAATGCGCATTATTGTTGTAGAGGATCAAAACCTTGTGCTGGATTCTCTTGTTAATCTTATAAACGGCGAACCGGATTTTGAGGTAATAAAGGCGCTGACGAATGCGATTGATGTGGATGACGCCTGTGAAAAGCTGCGGCCTGATGTAGTCCTGATGGACGTCTGTACTGAAAATGGCTCCAGCGGCCTTGAGGCGGCAGCCAGGCTTCATCGTGCTTATCCTGACATTAAGGTCATCATCATGACAGGGCTTCCCGACCTGTCATTTATCGATGAGGCTCGGGAGAGCGGCGTTTTCAGTTTTGTATATAAGAACTTGAACGCCCGGGATTTGATTGCCGTACTGTGCCAGGCCGAAAAGAATTACAGTACCTGGCCCCAAAAGCCAAATATGCCTATCTTCGGCTATAATGAGTTGAACGAACGGGAACTGGAGATTTTGCGGTTTTACTGTCATGGTATGACCAGGCAGGATATCGCTGGGCATTACGGACTTTCGGAAAATACGGTGAAGGGCTATGTCCGCTCTATCTTGTCCAAGACCGGCTATGACAGCATAGCGAAGCTGGCGATGTATGCCCTGTCCAACGGATATATCGCGCCTCACGGCAACGGGCCTTCGGGAGGGAAGGCAGCGGAGAGATGAAGCGGCCGACGATACTCGCTGCCGGTCTGTTTGCCCTGTTGACCTTCTTTTTATTTCTCAGTCTGGCAGGCCTCCTGCCTATGCCCTCGGCCCGCACAGTAGTGTTTTTAAACGATCAGGTGCCTGAGCAGTACAATCACCTGATCATGCGGGATCAGGATGGACTCACCTCTGCATATCATTTCAACAAAAATGTTATGCACTTGATAGATAATCGCATTGCCTATGTCCAAGCGGAGGACGCTCGGATTGTCCCCCGCATGGAAGAGGGGCTGCCGGGCCGCTTTTTCCCGCATTACATATCAACGCTTGTTTTTGTGGTGCCCGATGGTGCAGAAGATATTCGGTCTTTCGCCGATTTGCGGGACGCGTCCTGTCGTCTTTATATTACGGAAAAGCATAAGGTTCGGATTTTACCATCCATATCACTGGCCTTAAGCGGAGGGGACAGCCTGGACGAAACGGTTGCCCTGCTCGCGGAGCTCAAGGCGGAACGCAGACTGATCATTGGCCAGACCTCCGACGAATTTGAAAACGTGATCGATGGCAATACCGTGGCCTTGATGCCTGATGATGAGGCGGCACGGTTGATCTTATCCGGCTTGCAGCTAAAGATGCATGTTCCGTGCGATGGGACATACAGCTTCGTCATAGGGCTTTTTGCGCCGTCAGACTCTGCGGCGGATATTTCTCCCGCCGTGGATGAACTCATAAAGGCCGGGGTTCGGACGCTGGAAGGACAAGCACTTGCGGGGCTGTACCCGAACGCGTCGGAATATGATAACGCCGTCGGCGCGCTGGAAGACACACGTTATATGCACCTGGCCCACAACTCAGTGACGGCGTTTCGCCGGGGTATCATGAGAACGCATCTGTTCTCCACCGCCGACGGCAGCGAACGGATGACATTGTTTATAGCACTGGCTATTCTGATCCTTTTCTGGAGCGTCAGTCTTTCCTGGCGCATTGTCGATCAGGCAATTCGAAGACTGCTACAGGTTCAAGCGGGTTTTCTGTTGCTGTGGCTTTTGATTCTTATGCTCAAGCAGACATCGGCTGTGGATACGACCCGATATCTGTGGTATCTCTATTATCTGCCCCTAATCGGCAGTGCGGCGGTCCTTTCTCTCGCTTCTCTGAACTTTGAAAACACCGCGCCGGAACGCAGGCAAAAAATCAACCCGGCGCTTCTTATATTGAGCGGTCTGCTTGTGCTGATGGTTGTAACCAACGATCTCCATCAATTCGTTTTTGAGTTTCCCGCGGGATTGCCGCAGTCTGAACCTTATCTGCATCAGCCAGGCTTCTTCCTGATCGCCGCCTGGATCGCTTTTCTGACCCTGGGCGGGCTTGTGAATCTTTACCGCTGGGCGGGAAGTCGAAAAAATGTCCGCTTTATCATGCTGCTCAGTGTTCTGATCGGCATGGTTATCCTATATGATGCTCTTTATATCGCGGGTGTTCAGCCCATTCGTCAGACACAGATGGGCACGGTCCACATTGTTTCAATTCTGCTGCTTTGGGAGCTGACGCTGCGCGGGGGGCTGATCCCATACAACCAATATTACAGGCTTCTTTTTGATTTTAGCCGCCTTCCGCTATACCTTGTCCGGAGCAACGGCGAAGTTTGCAGGCATTCTGCCGGTGCGGAGCCTTTGCCCACGGATGTCGCCGCGGGAATACCGGATGGAAAGCGTCTGTTTTTTTCACCGGGCGATCCGGAAGGAGTGCTGGGAGCCGATTACGAGGCAGCGGAGATATCGGGCGGCTTTGTGGTCTGGAAGAACGATCTTCGGGGTATCCGCCGCCTGAATGAAAACCTTCAAAGGATGCAGCAGAGTCTTTTAAGTCAGACTGCCCTTCTTGAAAAGCAGGTGGAGCAGGAATAGGCGTTTCAAGCGCTTTCAGTCCGTAGACGCCTGCTTGAGCAGTTGGATGAGTTGATACGTCCCCGCCTCGATGAGATCATAAAGATGTCCGGCATGCTGTCCCCATCTTTATCTAAGGTCAAATTTAAGACCATTTTACGCGATATCATCGACGGGATCGGTTATTGCAAGCGGGCGGGGCTTCTGCATCTTAGCGCATTGCCGGACGGGTCGGTGCCGGCGCGATTGCTGACGCTTCTGCTTCAGAAAATTTGCTCCGACTTTGCGGTATACGGCGTAAAGACGGCTCCATATGGGGAGTTCACTGGTAAGCTCCCTTTGCCAAAGGCGATCCTGTGTCTTAATTTTTTACACGATTTATTTTTCGCTCTGCGCGATTGCGCATCCGGCACCATATTCGTTCACGCCGACACTCCGGATGAAAAGCTGACGATCAGTTTTCTGTGCGATCTCCCACCCGAATTTTTTAAAATCCTCGAAGCGTTTTCTGAAAGCAAGCGGCCGATACTATACAAGAATGGTTTTAACCTTCACGTCGTTTCAGAAGACCCCTCCCTGCGCCTGGTCCTGAGAAAGGAGGTGGAATACGATGCTTGAGCTGGTCGGACTTGGCGGCCTCACGTTAAACCTTATGTTTATCCTCTTTTTTGCCGGGATGCTCATTCAGTGCCTGCTTGTATACTTTACGCTGATGGGTACGCAGCCGAATAAAATCGTCGTAGCCTTCGAAGCATTACTCCTCTGCTTTTTGGCGTGGATCAGCTGGTTTATTGGGATTCTGAAGGACAATCTTTTTAACGGACTTATCCTTTTGCCCGGGGCCGACCTTCGCCTGGCTTTAATCCCCGTCGTTATTCTGGGCTTTTTGTTGACGGTCCGTATCCGTCGCCTGCGTTTCGCTCTGTCGGCCCTTATGCTTCTATTGCTGCTGCCTATATTTGACGGAATTTTGGGCGGTATGCTTGGTCTGCGTTTGGCGGCATCCGGTGCGCCACTGATTCTGCTCAGTCTTATAGAACTGGCAAATCAGATTGCCGACTTCCGAAAAAGTATTACCGGCCTGTCCGTCAAGGAAGCGCTCGACCAACTGCCGGACGGGATGTTGTTTGCCGGATCGAGCGGACGGCCTGTTTCAGTAAACCGACAGGCGCAGAAAATAATCGGCAGCCTAAGCCTTTCGCCTTACGATCATATCGATGTTCTTTGGGAAAAGCTCGTATGTCACCCGGATCGCGTAAAGGGAGATGACACCCCAGACGGACTTCTCATATGTCTGAAGGAAGGTCCCTGCTTTTATCTTCTGAAATACCCAATTGAAATTAAGCACAGACATTTTACCCAGCTCTACCTGCGGGACATAACGAGAGAATTCTGTGTCTCGCGGCAGATAGAGAGCGAAAACCGAAGACTGGAGAAAAACGCGCTGGAGCTCAAACGGCTTTTGGAACTTGCGGAGGAGAATGCCTGGAGGAAAGAAATTCTGGATTCGCGCGCCCGTCTGCATGACATTCTCAGTCAAAGGCTCTCTCTGACGCATGTCTTGCTCTCGGGACTGGATAAAAAGCCTGTTGAGAAACTGTTTGAAGAAATTAAGGGTCACCTTGCGAGCATCGAACAGGATTTGTTTTATGAGCCAGAGCTTACACCGCAGGTGCGGTTGGAGCAGCTCGTTCAGCTTTACCGAACTATAGGCATCGATATAGTCCGTGAGGGGCGGTTACCCGCGTCGGATAAAATATCCGATGTGTTCGTAAAAATATTGCGAGAAGCGTTTTCCAACGCCCTCCGGCACGCCGGAGCAACGCGTATTTTTGTGCGCTTCGATGAGGGGGGATCGGGCCATGAAATGACCGTCTCAAATAATGGTTATTGCCCCTCCGAACCTCCAAAGGAAGGAAACGGCATCCAAAATATGCGCGCGCGTCTGGAGTCCTTTGACGGAAGTCTGATGATTAAAACCGAGTGCGAATTTGTAATCCGTATTTGTGTCCCGTTTGTTTCCCACGAATAATGTAATCTATGTCTAAGTGCATATAATCGGCTTATCCCAGATACAAATACAATGACAAGAGCGATCAAACCAAAGGGGATACCGATGGCAAGCCTAATCTATTTCAATTTAACCGTATTCTTAAATATGGGTACGCCTATTTCCCGGCAAACCACTTCCTGTATATCCATAAAAAGACAAAGAAAAGGATTTAAAAAAGTGGCTGATCAACGTCAGAATATATAATTATGCCTGTTGGTTATCTAAGTTTAGTTAATTTTTCATATTCATTAAGCAACCGATCCAACGACCTGCTTTTTTCCAGTACTTCAAGGTTTTGAAATCCTTTTTCCATACCAAGTTTGACCAAATTTTCACGCTCATGTTCGATAGTTTGTACCAGGTTAGCCAGTTGTTTCTCAATTTCCCGTTTATTCATTGTGCACATGGTGATTCCTCCCCCTGGGACTTAACCTTATACGTACCATATCAATGTTGGAAACCGCCCCTGCAGCTATGCTATTAACTCATAAACACGTAAATCTGATCGTTATTGATTTGAACTATCTTCCTTATTTTATATAGTTATCATATGAAACGGAATAACATTGCATTAAAAACCAACTTTATGGGCTAAATTCGTTATTATATAGTTATTCTACATTCTAATAATAACATAAATTAGTAGTCTTCTCTATATTTTGTCATAATATTGTGAATATTCTTTTAACGCTTTGATTCCCAACCTGTGAAAGATTTAATTAATACTATCGTAACTATAGTAACCAAATACAAAGGAGATGGTACGGTGAATCCATATAAATCCAATCGGCCAAAGTACTTAATTGTTCTGATAACAATTGTGCTATTAGCCACAAGCTTATTATTTAATTTTGATCGTGTAACTGCCAGTAATACTACTGCTAATAGCACTGTGTCCAAATTGCCTGCCGTTAAGTCTATGGACCACCTGCGCAAATTGTTAAGTGAGAATAGCTACAATTATCGAACCATGGCAAAAAATATGGCCATTGACCAGGCGATCCCTGCACCTGCTTCTCAAGATATGAGCCAGTCAAAAGAATTCTCTTCGACCAATGTTCAGGTAGCCGGAGTAGACGAAGCTGATCTGATTAAAACTGACGGTACTTTTATTTATCAAATTAATAATAATGCCTTAATTATTACCAAAGCTGTTCCGGCTGACCAGATGCAGGTGATGTCGCGCCTGGATTTTTCCAATGACAGTTTTTATCCGGTTGATTTTTATATTACTGATACCAGACTGGTACTTATAGGCACCGGACATACCGAATCATATATTAACCCCCGTCCAATTATGCCGCTTAAGGAAATAAATATTATGCCGCCTTATTACCGGGAAGAAACTGCCCGGGCAATTGTCTATGATATGAGTGATAAGACTAATCTGGTTAAAACGCGCGAACTGGAATTAAAAGGTAATTATCTTACTTCCCGCCGCATTGGTCAAACCGTATATCTAATCAGTAATGACTATCTGAATTATTATCCCGGTCAGGAGCAGGAGGTTGTTCCCCTACCTGCTTATCGGGACTCAGCAGCCAATAATGTGTTGAATGATATAGCTTGTGAAAAGATAAATTATTTCCCCAATTGTACTTATAATTCCTATATTATAACGGCAGCACTGCCGATTGACCAACCCAATCAACCCGCTCAGGTAAATTCCTATCTGGGGAGCGCGGAAAATGTATATGCCTCACTTAACAACCTGTATATTGCCATACCGGCTTCTGCACCGCAGGTACCGGTTGTTAGAGACAGCGCTGTTCCCGAACAGAGCCCATCAACTGTATCCACCCGGATTTATCGTTTCAGCCTGAAGGATAAGCAGATAAATTATTCCGGCGCAGGAACTGTTCCGGGAAGAGTACTCAATCAATTTTCAATGGATGAATATGATAACCATTTTCGTATCGCCACTACTTCGGAATGGTATGACCGCAAATCGGGTGCCGGCAGCAGTAATAATATTTATGTACTTGATAATGAGCTGAAAATTAAAGGGAAGATTGAAATGATTGCTCCGGGAGAGCAAATTTATTCAGCCCGTTTTATGGGTAAACGCGCCTATATGGTAACTTTCCGTACGGTTGACCCTCTGTTTGTCATTGATTTATCCGATCCGGCTAAACCAGGTATTCTGGGCAAGCTTAAAATTCCCGGTTACAGTAATTATTTACACCCCTATGATGAAAATCATATTATCGGAATTGGTAAGGATACTATAGAAATGAAAGGTTATGGTGATCAGCCCCAGGCATTTTATCTGGGAATCAAGGTGGCACTTTTTGATGTAACTGATTACAATAACCCGGTTGAAATGGATAAGGTCATTATTGGTGACCGGGGTACCGAGTCAGAGGTTTTGCAAAACCACCGCGCGCTTTTATTCTCCCGCGAGAAGAATCTGCTGGCCTTTCCTATTACCTTAGCCCAAGTCGATAAGTCTAACATTAAAAAGACTCCCGGTTCTCTGCCTGCATACGGTAGTTTTGCTTTCCAGGGTGCCTATATTTACAACATCAGCCTGGATGGAGGGCTGAGATACAAAGGAAGAATCAGCCATTTAAGCCAGGAGGACTATCTGAAGGCCGGCGATTACTGGTCAAATCCGGATAGCAGCATCCAGAGAATCTTATACCTGGGCAACAACCTGTATACGGTTTCCAATCAGGCCATTATGGCCAATCAGTTAAGTGATCTGAAACCGGTGGGCAGTATCAGGTTCTAAGTTATAAAAAACACCCTCCCATATTTTGGAGAGGGTGTTTTTTATTTTTAAAACTACTGGATTTTCTTACAGCAATATCTCCAGATCAGTCAGCGGATATGCTACACAACTGTGAACATAACCGGATTCCTGGTCAGATTTGCGAACCAGGGCACCAGAAGGCTGAAATACTTTGCCAGACTGCAGTTTTACCCGGCAGAGACTGCACTCACCGGAACGGCAACAGTTTTCCACCACGATACCGGTTCTTTCCAACGCTATTAATAAAGGTTCAGAAGCCCGGGCCTTAATGACCTGTCCGCGGGCAAGTTTAACCGTAAATTCAGCATCCGCTTTAACCTCTTGCGGCCAGGCCGGCTCTTTGGTTACTTCTGTCGGAGTACCGAATAACTCCCTGCGGATTCGACGGCCGGGAACACCCATCTTTTCCAGTTCGGGAATACAAAAGGAATACATTTCACGGGGACCGCAGATGAAGAAAGTTTTACCGGTTACATCCCCCATTTGTTGTTTAATCAAATCAGCACCAATATATCCGGTTATACCCTCATATCCAGCTTCCGGTTCCGACACTGCCAGGTCATAGATAAAATTGCTATGCCGTTGGGACCGTTTTAGTAATTCTTCATGAAAAATAGCTTCCTGTGGTTTACGCACCCCATAAATAAGATGAATATTTCTGTCCAGGTTACGGTCAGTTACTTCCCGAATCATACTCATCAACGGAGTTATACCGCTGCCTCCGGCCAGGAATACCAGTTCGTTTCCCTGATAGATGGAACTATAGTAAAAATGACCAGCCGGACCGGTTGAGGTTAATACATCTCCTGCATTAACCTTATCCAGCAAATAATCAGATACAAAACCGTCAGGTATACGCCGCACCGTCAAGTCGTAATAAGCAGTTTGAGTGGGAGATGAAGAAATACTATAGGGGCGGCTGGTGCAAATACCTTCAATTTCAACAAACAGATTGATGTACTGTCCAGCCCTGAAAGGCGGCAAATATCCATTGGTGGATACCAGCCGCAAAGTAGTGGTATCGGCATTCTCCGCAAACTTTTCGGAAACACGCAGTTCCAATCGGCGGGGATGATATTTTTCTACCGCCCGGGTCCATTTGCCACGCTGTGAATAATAGTCAATACCGTATTTACGGCATATCTCCAGTTCTTCTGCTATACGGGCATGTCCATTAATCATCTTCTGCATTTCACTTATACTCATATTTTCACCCCCGCCTGCCGTTTAATGTCTTTTAAAACTTGCCGGGCCGCTGTAGTTCCAGAGGTTAGGGTAGGCTGAAAACCTCCCATACCTGCCCAGGCTCCGGCAAAATACAATCCTTTAATAACGGATCTGGGAGGTGTAAACATGTTATTATCTTTGGCGTATTGATCAAAGCCATAGATTGCACCTCCGGGTGTACCCAGAAATCGCATATGGGTTATCGGAGTAGCCACTTCTATTTCTTCAATATGTTCACGAAAACCTGGGAAATAGTGCTCTACACGATCCAGAATCTGACTGGCGACTTTATCTTTTAGCTCGAAATACTGATGAGGTGGAATGGTAAGCCAGGGCTCACCGTATTTGAGATCAACAATACAGACCTGGGAGGTACCCGGTGGAGAAATATCCGGATCAGATATATTGTAGCAGGATACCAGCGTATAATCATCATGACTCTCTATCTCCCAGCAGGCGGCAAAAGCATCTTCCATATCTATAGAAGTACATAGAAAATTAGTGGTTTCGTTTATTCCTACTTCCTGCGGTTCACAGTCCAGACCAATGTAAAGGGTAACCGAGGAAGGACCAACCGTACTGCCTCCAAGCCTTTGCAATTGTTCTGCCGGCACATGTTCCGGCTCTATCATCTCCGTATAAACTGAAATGGTCGAAGCATTGGAAACTATATAGGATGTAGTAATGGTTTCTCCATGTTCAGTTACCACACCGGTTACACGACCATCTTCCACCAATATTTTTCCGGCTCCGCAATTAAATCTTACTTCTCCTCCGGACTCCAGAAACTTCTCCAGTATTGCAGCTGAAAGTGCCTGGGAACCACCTTTAAGATGATAAGGTTTTAATTCCAGGTAGGAAAACAACAGCATAGCCATATCGGAAAACGGCTGTTTAGTCGGGGGAAGACCGGTATATCCCCAATAAATTGACACTGCCATTTTGAGCAGAGGGTCACTAAAAAATTTATCCAGCACCTTTTGCGTATCCATCAGTGCATATTCAAAATAAGCCGGATACTTTTCCGGAGTTGCTTCCTGATCACGACTGCTATAAATAGTTATCAGCTCAACACAGAACTGATAAACCAAATCAAAATAAGCGGCTATATTATCCTTTTCTGCAGGAAACCTCTCCTGTAAAGTTTGAATAGCGGCTACACGGTCAGCTTTCAGCGTAATATCCAAATCGTCACTCACCAACAGACGGTACAGATTATCCATTTCCACCCATTCCAACTGATCAACTACGCCCAGTTTGCTCAGGGTATGACGCAACGGACCAGGCTTTTCATCTGAGCCCAGTCCACTAAGCTGATGCAATGCAACTTCAAATTCAAATCGACCCCGGCAAAAACTGGTAGCACATCCACCCGGTACATTATGTCTTTCCAGCAGCAAAGTTTTAACTCCCCTCTGGGCCAGAGAGCAAGCCGCCGTCAAGCCGCCGTTGCCTGCGCCAATAACTACTACATCATAATCCATAGGAATTTATCCCTCCTTTAATTATTATTGGCTTGAATTATTCATGAATTCCCCCCATCACTTCCTTCCAACTCATATTTCCATTGCTCATACCATTGAATTAAAAACGCATAAAAATCCCGGCCAAAGCGCAACGTTGTTTTTTGAAAAGCATCAACATTTCTGGCTGGACCCATCTCGATTTCCTGTAACCGGCTATCCAACTCCATTATTTGAGCGAGATGCCGGTCAATTAACTTAATCAATTCACTATCAGAAATATTTTGGGCAAAAAATATCCGGATTAGCATTTCATACCTGAATATAAATGGCTTAAGCGGTGTTTGCATCCACTCCAGAAAAACTCTGCGCCCCTCCTCAGTAATTTCATATACCTTTTTAAAGCGCCCATTTTCAACCAACTCCCTGGAACAGACCAGGCCATTATCTTCACATCGTTTCAGAGTTGGATAAATACTGCCATCACTAACATTTGAAAAAAAAGCGGTGCTGTTACTCATAATTTTTTTAATCTCATAGCCACTCATATCACCAAGAGTCAAAGAACCTAAAATAATGAATTCCAACAACACAATCCCTCGTTTCGATATATATCTATATCATCTATTATATTTTTCGCCGCTTTCAGTTGTCAATTACATAAATCAAATTAATTCGGCCAACTGTAATTAATGCACACTTTGAGAATTATTAATTATAAAAATCTTCCCTGTAAATAGTTAATCCCGTACCACTTATGATACGGGATAAGATAATGCTTCAGGACAGGGAAAAATGATTAATTAGCGCCTTGAGCGTAATTCAGTAAATATTTCCGATATATCTACACCTTTTTCTACCAGCAAAACCAGCAGATGATATAATAAATCCGAGGTCTCATAAACCAGTTCTGAGTTATCGGGATTCTTGGCAGCAATAATTACCTCGGCAGTTTCTTCGCCAACCTTTTTAAGTATTTTATCTATTCCCTTATCAAAAAGGTAACTGGTATAGGAACCGTCCGGACGGGTCTCCTTTCGTCCAGTAATTACCTCATATAGTTCATTAAGAATGGCGGGGCCTTCTTTACCGCCATATATTTGTTCAGGATCAAACCGGGCAGCATCCAGCTCTTTGCCTTCCTGATTGCGATAGAAACAGGAATAATGACCGGTATGGCAGGCAACTCCAGTCTGAGCCACCAATATCAAAAGTGTATCCTCGTCGCAGTCATATCTGATTTCTTTTACTTCCTGAATATGTCCCGAGGTTTCACCCTTCATCCATAAACTCTGCCGACTGCGGGAATAAAACCAGGTTTTACCGGTATCAATAGTTTTTTTAAGTGACTCCTCATTCATATAGGCCAGCATCAAAACCTGACCACTGCTATAATCTTGAATAATTGCCGGAACCAAACCGTTTTGATCAAATTTAACCGTTGTAATCATAGCGTACCGCTACTCCTTTACTGCGTAAATAATCTTTGGCTTCCCGAATCGTATACTCGCGGAAATGAAAAATTGAGGCACATAAAACTGCCTCGGCGCCACCATGTTCAATGGCTTCATACAAATGCTGAAGGTTTCCTGCTCCCCCGGAAGCAACCACCGGAATATTTACAGCCTCACTAATTGCAGCTGTCAACGGTATATCATAACCATCTTTGGTTCCGTCCCGGTCCATACTGGTTAAAAGAATTTCTCCAGCTCCCAGGTTTTCTACTTTACGCGCCCATTCTACCGCATCAATCCCGGTGGATTCCTGTCCCCCGTTGATATATACTTCCCAGTTTCCATTGTCAGTACGACGAGCGTCAATGGCTGCCACAATGCGTTGACTTCCAAACTTGCGCGCTGCCTCGCTAATTAAATCCGGATTCCTGATGGCAGCAGAATTAGTTGAAACTTTGTCTGCCCCGGCTTCCAGCAGATTATTTATATCATCAATATTGCGAATACCTCCGCCTACTGCCAGGGGAACCGTAATTACCCGGGCAGTTTGTCGCACTGCTTCTACCATGGTTTGCCGTTCCTCTACGGTGGCACTGATATCTAAAAATACTATTTCATCAGCCCCTTCAGCAGCATAATAGGCAGCAAATTCCACCGGGTCACCGGCATCGCGCAGGTTAACAAAGTTAATTCCCTTTACTACCCTGCCGTTATGGACATCCAGACAGGGAATAATCCTTTTTGCCAACATAAATAAATCCCCCTCAGCTAAAGTTTATTGAGAAGCCTCCAAAGCCTGTGCCAGCGTTATTTTCCCATCATATATGGCTTTGCCGATAATGGCTCCGGAAACTCCAATAGATTGCATGGATTTTAGGTGGTAAATGTTTTCTACCGTAGATACACCCCCGGAGGCAATTATTCTTAATCCGGTTTTTTCTGCCATTTCTTTGGTGCGTTCAAAATTAGGGCCACTTAAAAGCCCATCACGGGCAATATCTGTAAAAACTGCTCTGATAACACCTAATTCCCGCATTTGTTTTCCAAACTCTACCGCATCCAACTCTGAGGTGGTAACCCACCCCTCAACAGCTACCATTCCATCGCGGGCATCTATACCCAAAACAATTTTTTCAGCTCCAAACTGCTGTATCATATCAGAAATAAATTCCGGATTCTGTACTGCCCGGGTACCAATGATAACGCGGGCAGCCCCTGCCTTCAATAAGCGATCTATATCTTCAGCGGTTCGTAATCCACCCCCTACCTGAAAAGGTATTGAAACCGCACCTGCAATAGCCTTTATAGCCTCAAGGTTTTTTGGACTGCCGCTAAAAGCACCATCCAGGTCCACCACATGCAACCACTCGGCACCTTCCTGTTCATATTGAAGTGCCACCTGGGCAGGCTGCCGGGAATAAACTGTTTTATTCTCCGCTCTGCCCTGAACCAGTCTGACACATTCCCCCTCTTTTAAGTCAATGGCGGGATATATTATCATGTTATTTTGTTCCTCTCCTGTCAGCTGAAGTTTGCCTCTTATAATTTACCTTTGCTGGACCAGACACCTTCCATACGAGGGTCAATGGTCAGCGCCATTTTTAATGCCCGGGCAAATGCTTTGAAAGTTGCCTCGATAACATGATGGGTATTGGTTCCGCGCAACCTGTCAATATGCAGATTCATACCGGCTGACGAGGCCAGCGCCTGAAAAAATTCCTGTATGTTTTCAGTGGCCAGATTGCCAATATTGGCATTTTCCAGCTCAACATTATAGGACAAATAAGCGCGTCCGGAAAAATCCAACACTACGCGAACAAGGGCCTCGTCCATCGGAATGGTTGCCTCCCCGTAACGATTTATTCCTTTTTTATCACCGGCAGCTTCTTTCAAGGCCTGTCCCAGACAAATACCTATGTCTTCTACGGAATGATGATCGTCTACCTCGATATCTCCTTTGGCAGTCAACCGAAGATTGCAGAGACTATGTACCGCAAAAAGAGTAAGCATGTGGCCCAGAAATGGTATCGGAACATCAATGTCGCAATTGCCGGTTCCATCCATTTCCAGACGCAAATCTATATCAGTCTCCCTGGTCTGGCGCTTGATTTCTGCTGTCCGGTTTAAACTATTCGGCATTGATTTTCTCCTTTCTTACCTTGACTGAATTGGCATGGGCCGTTAACCCTTCCACGGTAGCCAATTTAATAATATCATCTGCACTTTCGGCTATACCCTCACGGGAATAATAAATAATACTGGAGGATTTACGGAAAGTATCAACGGTAACCGGTGAATAAAACCGGGCCGTACCTCCGGTTGGTAATATATGATTGGGTCCGGCATAATAATCTCCTACCGGTTCGGGGGTATAAGACCCCATAAATATAGCTCCGGCATTATGAATCCGGCTTAACCATTCAAAAGGATTCTCTACGATTAATTCCAAATGCTCCGGAGCTATCAAATTAGCTACCCGGCAGGCTTCCTCCATATCTTCAGCTATAACAAATGCGCCATAAGTATTAAGTGATTTTTCAATTATATTCCGGCGTTCCAGTTGCTGCATCTGCCGCTCCAGTTCTTTTTCCACTTTATCGATTAACCGTACATCATCAGTTACCAGAATACTACGAGCCAATACATCATGTTCTGCCTGGGACATCATATCAGCCGCTACAAATTCCGGATTTGCATTACGGTCAGCCACGATGAGTATTTCACTGGGTCCGGCCAGCATATCAATATTCACATCTCCATAAACCATTTTTTTCGCTAGGGTAACATAGATATTACCCGGTCCACTGATTAAATCTACCGGTTTTATGGTTTCTGTACCCCAGGCCAGCGCAAACACTGCCTGGGCTCCCCCTACTTTATAGATTTCCTCGATACCTAACTCTGCTGCTGCCACCAGGGTGTAAGGATTCATTTTACCATCCCTGCCCGGGGGGCTAACCATAACAATCTCTTCTACTCCGGCTACCTGAGCAGGAATCGCATTCATCAATACTGAAGAAGGATAAGCTGCTGTTCCGCCGGGAACATAGATCCCGGCTCTCTGTAAAGGACGAAACATTTGTCCGGTTACATTGCCATACTCATCAGTCTCCATCCATGAGGTTCTCATCTGTCGTTCATGAAACAGGGCGATATTATCAATAGCCTGCCGCAAAGCAAAAATATAATCAATGTCAACCCGTTCAAATGCTTCCTCAATTTCTTCGTCAGATACCAGAAAATTCTCCGCAGTAATATTGGCTCCATCGTAACGATTAGTCAGATCAAAAAGTGCCTGGTTTCCCCTGGTCCTTACCTGTTCGGCGATAACTGCTACCTGTTGCTCAAAGGTTTTCATGTCCTCGTAATTACTTTGTAAAAAATCCAATAATTCCTGACTAAAGGCTTGAAACCGTTTAATTATCACTTAACATTCCACCTTTCATATAATCCTGAATAGTTTCCACCATAGGTTGAATAAGCTCATGTTTGGTACGATAACTAACCCGATTGCCAATTAATCTGGTAGTAGAATCCATTATTTTAACCAGCTCCACCAGGTTATTTTCCCGCAGAGTCCGCCCGGTGGAAACAATATCAACAATCATATCGGATAAACCCATAATCGGAGCCAGTTCAATATTGCCATGCAGTTTAATGATTTCCACCTGTAAACCCTGACTGCGGAAAAACTGTTCCGCCACTACCGGGAACTTGGTAGCTGCCCGTTTATAATTCAAATCCTTTAAAGCAATACCCTGGCGTTCACCTGGAACTGCTACCACAAATCTGCAGTAGCCATACTTTAAATCCACTAATTCAAATACATCTTTACCCTGTTCAACAATTATATCCTTACCCACCAAACCTAAATCGGCCGCTCCCTGCTCGACATAAGTGGGCACATCGGTAGGCCGGCACATAATATAGGTGACTTCAGGGTTATCATATGTAAATACCATGTTACGGCTATCAGCACTTAGTCCTTCGGTGGGTAAACCAATCTGACGGAAAAGATCTATGGTTGGTTCCAGCAAAGTCCCCTTGGACAAAGCAATGGTTAATCTTTCTTTCATATTAATCCCCTTTACATTTAATCAATAAATATCAGATTATACTCTTGCTCCGCATGGTAATTAGCTAATCTCTGCTTTAACTCTTCCCGGGAACAGCCTTCCACATCCAATTCGGTTATGAAACCTTGAGCGCGTAAGCGGTCCGCTTCTACTACCATTTTACTAAGATCAGTTCCCCCGACTATATATCGCAGTTCCTCTTTTTTGCCTGGCTGTTTACGCAGCACCAAAGCCAGCCGATCCATACCCAGGGCAAAACCGGTAGCCGGACAATCGTAACCGAAATGCCCCAACAGATTATCGTAGCGTCCTCCCCCTAATAATCCGTAACCCAAATCAGGTGAATACCCTTCAAATACAATTCCGGTATAATAATCAAGGTTTCTTAAAACTCCCATATCAACAACAATATGTTCATTAATCCCAAACACCTGTAAAGCTTCATAAACCTTTATTAAATCATCTATGGCTTCGGCCGTCTTACGATTTTTCTCTGCCGCCGGTATTCGTTTCAGAACCTCCAGCCCCCCATGTAACACCGGCAATAAGGCAATGCTTTCTTTTAATTGATCATCCATGGGAAGTTTTTCCAATAGATTTGATAAATCCACCAGATCTTTGCTTTCTACGAAATAGCGTATTAGTTCCTGTTCGTCGTCTGCCAGATTGCTCTGCTCCAATAAACCATTAAAAATATCAATCTGGTTTAGGCTAATCTTAAAATCTTTTAATCCCAATTCGAGCAGTGAATTGGCTGCTACAGTAATAACTTCCGCATCAGACCAGACTCCGGAAGCACCCAGTAATTCTACGCCTAATTGCCAAAACTCACGATATTGCGCCTTCTGGGGCTGAACCTGGCGAAACATATTAGCCATATAATATAAGCGTTGGGGAGTTCTCCGGTCACGCAGATGAGTAGCAGCCAGACGAGCCAGTGATACCGTCATCTCCGGTCGTAAAGATACAATCCCCCCATCCCGGTCCATAAACAGGAATAAATCTTCTCTTATATGATGACCGGCTCCGGACTCAATGACTTCCAAATACTCAAAAGTTGGGGTAGCCACTTCCTGATAGCCATAGCTGTTGAATAAACGGGAAGCCTTATTTTCCATGTTTCTTCTGGCTTTCACTTCTTCAGGCAGAAAATCTCTTAATCCCTTAGGGATTTCTCGTTTTTTCATTATGTTCTCTCCTCATCCAAATAGGTTAATACTCTTTTATAGCCGTCGGCTCCATAATTCAGGCAACGCTTTACTCTGCTTATGGTAGCTGTACTGGCTCCGGTTGTACTGGCGATCGAGTTGTAAGTGATATCAGAGTGTAATAATCTGGCCACTTGTATGCGTTGCGCCAAGGCTTTCACCTCGCTGATGGTACATAAATCATCCAGCAGACGATAGGCATCATCCTCATTCTTCAGAGTAATAATAGCTTTAACGAGTAAATCTGTGTTCTCATCTCTCCAGTTTGGTGAAAATACCAAAATATCGTCCCCCCTATTCAAATCATTACTCTATAACAATCTATTTTCGTTGATCACCAGTTCAAATTCACAGCCTAAATATTCAGCTGACCTTCGGCTCATTAACATCTTGGTCATAAATATTTCGAAGTACTCCATTACTGAACAAACCTCAGTATCAATCTCTATTTTCAGAGTTATAATTTTTTCTTCGGGATTTAATAATAGTTCCGAATGGGTAACCGCATAATTAACCCGGTCCCGGGGAGTAAAAGACCCCAGATCGGTTTTACGCACCCTCGATCGATGTACATCTGATTTATCAGCCAGAATAAGTGCTGCTGCCACATTATTTACGCACTTGCCGTGGGCATATTCATCATGATTACCAATAGCCCCCATAATCGTAGCAACTTCAACCGGATCCATACCCAGATCAATGAGGATGTAAAAAGCTATTACTGCTCCTGACATACCATGACCGTAACGATTAACCAGATTACCTATATCATGAAGATAACCGGCTATTCTGCCCAACTCCGCTTCTCTTTCCGGATAACCCAGCGTGTTTAGTATTTCATAACATAAGTTGGCAGTTAACTCAGCATGATTTAAATTATGTTCTATGGCACCAATATTACCTATATAATCATTACCCATTAACATAAATTGTTCTACCATAGGACTTGCTTTTACCGTTTCCAGTGTAACCAAACCTGCCCCCTCCTTATTGCCAGCTTCTTATAATTAATTGACCTCATATCCCTGTAATAATACTAAATCAGATATTAACCATCATTACCCTTCCTCCCGATTTAACGCTCTTTTGCCAATATCTTTACGAAAATGCATATTTTTAAAACTAATTTTATTAATTTCTTTATAAACCTGTTCCAATGCTTCACTCATCGAAGGCGCTTTTCGACTGAGAGCCATAACCCGGCCACCTGCCGTTACCAGTTGCCCATCCAGCATAGCAGTACCGGAATGAAATACCATCGTATTATCATCCAGAGCTTCCAATCCGCTTATAACTTTTCCTTTTTCATAATTTCCCGGGTAACCACCTGAAGCCAGCACTACACATACACAGGCACCAGATTCTACTGTTACCTTTTGTCCCTCAATATTACCGCGGGCCACACCTTCAAAAAGCGGCAGAATATCTCCCTGAATAACCGGCATAATTACCTGGGTTTCCGGATCACCAAAACGGGCATTATATTCAAGTACCTGGGGTCCCTCATCAGTAATCATGAGACCGGTATACAGGACTCCCCGGAAAGGACATCCTTCACTGGCCATTGCTTTAATAGTAGGGGTGATTATGGTCTCTTCCACCCGGCGCTGCAGCTCGGCAGTGTAAACAGGCGGATTTATGTATGCCCCCATACCTCCGGTATTAGGCCCTTCATCGTTGTCAAAGACTCTTTTATGATCCTGAGCAGAAACTAAAAACATAGTGCGCTGTCCGTCACTAAGGGAGAATACACTTACTTCTTCACCCTGCAAACATTCCTCAATAACAATCGCCTGTCCCGCCTCACCAAAAGTTTTTTCCAACATGGCAGCCGAAATAGCCTGTTCAGCGTCTTCCCGGTTTTCAGCCACTACTACACCCTTGCCGGCGGCTAAACCATCAACTTTAATCACTACCTTGCGTCCGTTATCAGTAAAACTGCGGGCAAAAGCACAGGCGGAATTATAATCAGTAAATACTTCATAGGCAGCGGTAGGAATGTTATATTTTTTCATTAAATTTTTGGAAAAAACCTTACTGCCTTCCAAACGGGCTGCTGCTGCAGTTGGGCCAAAAACCAGGAGGCCGTGTTCATTGAATAAATCAACCATACCTGCCATTAACGGGTCCTCCGGACCTACCACCGTCAAATCAATGCCCTCTTTTACAGCAAACTCCAATAATTTTTCCTCTTCCTGTACAGCCATAGGAATACACTCAGCATAACGGGCCATACCAGGATTGCCCGGTGCTGCATATAGTTTTTCGATTTCAGGACTCTGCGCCAGTTTCCATACCAGCGCATTTTCCCGTCCACCCTGACCAATTACGAGAACTTTCTTCCCCATAAATACCTCCCTGGTCTAAACATAATCACTTTTAGTGTTTGAAATGGCGAACTCCGGTAAATATCATGGTAATATTATGTTCCTGACAAGCTTGAATGCTTTCCTCATCACGCACTGAACCTCCCGGTTGTATTATGGCGGTCACACCATATTGAGCTGCCAGTTCCACCGTATCCTTAAAAGGAAAGAAAGCATCCGAAGCCAAAACTGCTCCCCGCGCCTTATCACCTGCTTGCTCCAAAGCTATTTTAGCCGAACCAACCCGGTTCATTTGTCCGGCACCAACCCCCAGAGTAACCTGTTTACCAGCCAATACAATGGCATTGGATTTTACATGTTTTACAACTTTCCAGGCAAACAACAAGTCTGCCATCACCTCTTCACCTGGTTGAGGCCCGGCTACTACCTGCAGCTTATTAATATCCAGCTCTTCCCAATCGGAACCCTGTACTGCCAGACCACCTTCAACTGTACGCACCTGAAGATCCTGATTACAATTTAAAGGTAACTCAAGTAATCTTAAGTTCTTTTTGGCCTTTAAAATTTCCAGTGCCCCTGGTGAGTAAGACGGGGCAATGATGACTTCCATAAAAGGCTCTGCAACTTTTGCGGCCGTCTTTTCATCCAATTCATGATTAAAAGCAATTATACCCCCATACGCTGATACCGGATCCGCCCCAAAAGCCTTGTCATAAGCTTCTTCCACTGTGTCAGCCACCGCAGTTCCACAGGGATTGGTGTGCTTTATAATTACACAGGCAGGCTGTTTAAATTCCTTTGCCAATTGCCAGGCAGCCTGCGTATCAATAATGTTGTTATATGACAGTTCCTTGCCGTTTAACCGGCGGGCATCTGCCAGGCCGGCTGATGTTGACATATCCCGATAAAAGCAGGCTTTCTGATGGGGGTTTTCCCCATAACGCAACTCATATACCTTTTCTCCTGCCAGCACAAAATTATCCGGGAATGGAGTGTCAGTTATACCTGCCAGATAGTTGCTTATCATGGCATCATAAGCAGCTGTATGCCCAAAAGCCTCCAGGGCCAGCTGACGCCTAAAATCCAAATCAATATTGCCGTTATCCTGCAAAGCTTTAAGAATATCGCCATATCTTTCCGGCTTGACTACCACGATTACATCGGCATGGTTTTTAGCAGCTGACCTTACCATCGAAGGTCCGCCTATATCAATATTTTCAATAGCCTCCTCCAAAGTCACTCCTGGTTTAGCTACCGTTTGTCTGAACGGATATAAGTTTACTGCGACCAGATCAATGGCGGTAATATCATGTTCGGCTAATTGAGACAGATGGTCTGCAGTGCGTCTGGCCAAAATCCCTCCATGAATTCGGGGGTGTAAAGTTTTAACCCTACCATCCAGAATTTCGGGAAACCCGGTAATATCAGCTACTTTACGCACATCTACACCGGCTTCCTGCAAAGTATTATAGGTGCCCCCGGTAGATATAATCTCAAACCCCAATGCTGACAACCCCCGGGCAAAATCCGCTACTCCGGTTTTGTCCGATACACTAATCAATGCTCTTTTCATTTGTTAATCCTCCCTGGTTTTCGATTGATATTTTATTTAGACACAGATAACACAGACCCTTCGGGCACAGATTATCACGGATTCTTTTATTGGCTATATTTGCTTCAGGTATTTGAGAGTTTTGCATAATCAAATAAATCCTTCAATACTGTCACTCTGAGAACATTAATTACATCCGGTAGGATGTATCAGCAACATTAATCACACCCGGAAGGGTGTATCAGTAGTACCCAAGAGTGTAGTCCCTCAGGGGGAGTCTCGTAAGTGCCATAGATCCTTCACTGCCGCTCAGGATGACATTTTAAAAGTAATATGATAATTAAAGAAAAGAGAATTATGCAAAACTCTTATTTATATAAGTTAGATTATATTTTGAAGTAAGCCTTTTTATATTAAACCTGCGACATTAATTGTGGAGAATAAAAGGCAAATCCTTATAGAAAATATCTGTGTAAATCCATTAAATCTGAAATCTGTGTCCATTAACACTCTACACATCAGTCTTTATCACTATCCGACGGCCGTCAAGATATACACGGCCTTCGGCAAATAACTGCAGGCTCTGCCAGTAAATCCGGTGCTCCTGTTCCAAAATACGCCTGCTTAAAGTTTCCTCATCATCATTATCCAGTACCGGCACAACCGCCTGGCGAATAATTGGTCCGCTGTCCATACCTGTATCCACAATATGTACAGTACAACCACTATATTTAACTCCATAGTCAAGGGCTTGCTTCTGAGCATTCAGGCCAGGAAAGGCGGGTAATAATGCCGGATGAATATTTAAAACCCGGTTGGGATAATTGTCTAAAATCACCGCTCCCACCAGCCGCATGTAACCGGCCAGTACTACCATATCAACCTGTTGTTCTTTCATTAATCGTACTAATTCGTTTTCATAGGCACTGCGATTGATAAAATTGTGCGGTTCAACAGCCTGAGCTATAATACCCCTGTTTTTTGCTTTTTCCAGAGCCGGAGCAGCAGGTTTATCACTTAATAAAAGCTTAATTCCGGCATCCAATTCATGTCGTTCTATAGCCTCGCAAATAGCGTCAAAGTTACTGCCCCGTCCCGATGCCAGTACGGCCATATTAAGCTGTCCCGCCGGCCTTATCTGTTTCATTCAATCGTTATCCCTTCAAATGAATCAGTAACCTTCCCTATTACTATAGGGTATTGTCCTTTATTACGCAAGCACTTTAACGCGTTGTCTTGTTGCTCTGGTGAAGTTATTAAAATAAACCCAATACCCATGTTAAAAGTACGGTACATTTCTTCGGTTTCCACCTGCCCCAGTCGGGCAATCATTTTAAAAATAACCGGCGTTTTAATGGATTTGCTATCAATTAGTACCCCCAATCCTTCAGGTATGCATCTCTGTAAATTCTCAGGAATTCCTCCACCGGTTATATGAGCCATACCGGCAATTTTTACTCCTTGTTGTATCAGGTCCAAAATCGGTTTTACATAAATCTGAGTAGGGGTAAGTAATTCTTCACCCAGGGTTTTGCCCAGCTCATCTATATATTGACCTAAATCCAGACCGGCCTTTTCCAATAAAACTTTGCGGGCTAAAGAGTATCCGTTGGAGTGTATTCCCGATGAAGGCAGCCCGATAACCGTGTCTCCAGCTTTTACATCATCCCCATTAATTAAAAGAGAACGTTCTACTACTCCGACCGTAAAACCGGCCAAATCATACTCATCGGCAGCATACAACCCAGGCATTTCAGCAGTTTCTCCGCCGACAAGAGCACACCCGGCTTCAATACAACCCTGACTTACTCCTTTGACTAAAGCCTCCACCAGATCAGGTTCCAGTTTACCCAGAGCAATATAATCCAGGAAAAACAACGGTTCTGCACCATGAGCCAGAATATCGTTAACACACATGGCTACCAAATCGATACCTACCGTATCATGCACACCCATTTTCTGGGCAATGCTGACTTTAGTGCCTACTCCATCGGTACCGGATACCAGAACCGGTTCCCGGTAGCGACTGTTGTCCAGCGCAAAAAATCCGCCAAAAGAACCAATACCAGCCAATACTTCCGTTCGCCTGGTCTTTTGCACCCATTTTTTTATTTGTTCAACTGATTGGTTGGCAGCATCTATATCCACCCCTGCCTGTCGGTAAGTAAGTCCCTTTTCCATATTTAAACCCTCCTCAGCCTTCCTATTTTTAATAGCTGAATTCTGCAGATAATAATTTAAATATTGCAGTAATCCCATCCGAAAACTTAGTCTTCAGGTATTATTGGATAATCCCCGGTGAAACAAGCTGCACAAAAGAAAGGTTCATCCTGTTTCAAGGCGGATAACATTCCTTCCATGCTGATGTATTGCAGACTATCTGCCCCGATATATTTACGAATTTCTTCCGTAGTCATCTGGTTGGCAATCAGTTCATCCTGACGGGAGGTATCAATGCCATAATAACAAGGATAACAGGTTGGCGGGGAGGCAACTGCCATATGCACCTCCGAGGCACCGGCTGTGTGTAACATCTGTATTATCTGCTTGCTGGTAGTACCACGCACGATAGAATCATCTACCATAATAATTCTTTTGCCTTTAACAATTTTAGGGATAGCATTTAGTTTTAACCGCACTCCCAGTTCTCTCATCTTCTGAGTAGGCTGGATAAAAGTTCTACCTATATAGCGGTTTTTCATTAATCCTTCTTCAAATGGCAACCCCGCCTGTTCAGCAAAACCCAGTGCAGCAGCAGTTCCGGAATCAGGTACCGATATGACCAGATCCGCATCCAGATTGTTGTATTCACGAGCCAGTTGCATACCAATTTCTCGCCGGGAGCGGTAAACATTTATACCATCAATGGTACTGTCCGGACGGGCAAAATAGATGTATTCAAAAATGCAGTGCGCTCTGCCGGCAGACTTCATTACCTTCATGGAATTTAATCCATTTTCGCTTATAACTACTATTTCCCCGGGTTCGATATCACGAATATAATCGGCCCCAACAGTATCCAGGGCTGCTGATTCGGAAGATAATACATAATTTCCATTTAATTCTCCCAGACATAACGGCCTGATTCCTAACTGATCACGGACTCCTATCAGTGCATTCTCCGTCATGATAATAAGTGCAAAAGCGCCTTTCATATCAATCAGACATTTAGCCAGAGAATCTTCCAATTTATCCTGAGAATAGCGTGCCAGCAGATTGGCTACAATTTCTGTATCCGTTGTGGTCTGAAAAACTGAGCCATAAGTTGCCAGCCGTTTGCGCAGCTCAGTGGTATTAACCAGATTACCGTTGTGAGCCAGGGCAATCATACCATGCAAATAGTGAAAAACCAGAGGTTGGGCATTGATTAGTCCACTTTCTTCCGTGGACGAATAACGCACATGGCCCATGGCTATGTGTCCCTGAAGTTTATCTATATGCTCAGGGTTCATAACTTCTGATACCAGACCAACCCCCTTGTGTAATTCAATCTTTGTACCATCAGAAACTGCAATACCGGCACTTTCCTGACCCCGATGCTGTAGTGCATATAAGCCATAAAAAGTTGTACGGGCAGCATCACTGAGATTTTCGGGATTATTAATATAAATTCCAAAAACTCCGCATTCGTCCCTGAATTTATCCTCCGGTGCATAATTCATCCTGTTGTCCTCCTCCCAATTCTTTCTCAGCAATAATCGCTTATCTTTATCGCTGCCCTTTTACGCGTTCTATCGTTTTATTTATTCTGCCCTTTTTCGTTAAGGTAAACCTGCACACCAACTTCCTGTAAATGTTTATCTTTGGCCAGAACTTCATTTGCCATATCTGAACGGTATTGGTTTAATTGAGCTTTAATTGTATCATCCTGAAGTGCCAGTATTTGCAAGGCCAGCAATGCTGCATTGGCACTGCCGTTAATAGCTACCGTAGCGACCGGGATACCTTTGGGCATCTGTACTATTGAATAAAGAGAATCCACTCCGGACAGGGTACTGGTCTTTATGGGTATACCTATAACCGGCAAAATAGTATATGCAGCCACTACTCCCGGTAAATGAGCAGCTCCGCCTGCTCCGGCAATTATTACCTGCATACCCCGTTCAATAGCACCGGAAGCAAATTCAGCCGTCTGATAAGGCAAACGATGTGCTGAACATACTTTATATTCATAGGAAACCCCGAATTTCTCCAACATGTCTCCGGCTTCCTTCATAACCGGCAGATCAGAATCACTTCCCATAATAATTCCAACTTTAACCATAAAGCCCCTCCTAATCACAAAATACATTTATAAAATAAAATAATGCCCAGACAGATAGGCTTCTGAACGAAACCTGTCCGCCTGGGCTTTTATCCCTATACGGTGTAGTGTTCATAAAGTGAACACCTGTGTCACTTGGTCCAGTCCATAAAAGCCATGCGGAACCCTAGACACACTTTCGAAGTTTTCGTGTATTCATTTACACCATGATATTAACAAAGCAAGGTATTACTGTCAACTTATGAAGGTTATAATCCATTAACCTTTAAGTTCGATTTCAGTTAGTTTTTTTTTAAGACTGCTTATTTGATCCTGTAACTGCTTCATTTCTTCCCTTAAACTATCCGGCGATAAATTATCCGTTTGGGCTTGTAAACTGTATTTTTCAATATCACTGAGTTTTTCTACAATACTGGTAATAAAACCGGCCAGCAAATCTTCCAGCGTATGCCTGTCCTCATAGCTGTTTTTCAGCCTGGGTAATTTTTTTGCACGACGAATAGGGATGGGTGTACTATCTACCGACAATGTATATCGCTCCCTGTAAATATATTTACCAAAAGTATTACCGGTTACACGGTCGAGTTATACATTAGTATTCGCTATGCAACTAAAAGTATCCTGCAAGCATAAATTCCCTTAGTAATTAAATAGACGCAGATAACGCTGAATTTTATGGATTTTCGCTGTTATATATGGTTTATATTCCCATCAGGTTATCCTTGCAAGTTATTTTCAATCTTTGCAGAATTGTAGCTAAGGAATATTGTGGTATTTTTATTGTATCTGTTATCAATATCTTTGGAACTATATAATCCTTTGTTGATATTATATTGCCACTAATTTGTTATAGGCCATGAACCACATATTGATCAAGTATTCTCTTACGTTCTTTCCAATCTGGCATGTAACTGCTGAGAAAATCATAAAACTGTTTACTGTGATTTGGGTATAAAAAGTGTATAAGCTCATGAAGAACCACGTATTCAATGCAAGCAGGAGTTGCTTTTGTGAGGTATTGATTAAATGTAATTACGCCTCTTTGCGGACTGCAACTTCCCCACAAAGTCTTCATTTTCCGAAGCATTACTCTTGGCCTGTCGACCTTATACTTCTCTATAATCGGGTACAGCTTTTCAACTTGAGCATGGAGAACCTTCAGGGATTCTCTTCGCCACCATTTATCAAACTGTGCAAATATTCTATCCCGATCATTTATATCAGGCACACAGATATGAAGAATTTTTCCCTCTTTATACACCACATTTCTATTACTTTGAGAAACAACGAAAATTAAGTCTTCTCCTAAGTAGCGGATAGAAATACCACTGCGGATTTCATCTGTCGCAGCATATCCTTTGGTTTGCTCAAAAACCTGTATTTTTTTACTCAGCCATTGATTTTTACTATCGAGATATTTTTCAATCCATATTTGCGGAGTACTCTCAGGCACAGAGAACTTAACCGTTTTATCAGGGAAAACCTTCAGGCGACAGGTTTTCATCTTTTTACGCTCAATTAATACAGGAATTGTAGTTTTTAATTCCGGTAAGAGGACATCATATATTTCCATGCTTAATACACCTTCTTTGCAGCCATCATAATCTCATCAATTACAATATCAATGGTATCTAATGACCAGTCAAGCTTATTGTCTTCAATAAAGTCAAATAGCAAATCATCTAAATATTTCTTAATATTCCGGTGCACAACCACATTATCCCGCCAGTCACGTTTCGCGTTTTCTGCGATGATCGCCTTTACCTCAAGAGCTAATTGGCCAAGAGATTCCTTTAAACTGACATCTGGCGATGTTCCTATTGCCTTTTTCACTCCGCTATTAATCGAACCATAAAAAGTCTTTGCCGCTCCATCATCCACAATATGTTCCGGATAATCAATTGTACTGCGGCCTTCCCGGTAGTCTTCCGCAATTCTATCCATCTCGGAAAGATATTTTTCGCTGTTGCGCTCAGCCATATATTCGCTAATCGTCTCATTGATACGGTCCATAAAAGTCATGTATTGAACGGGGTCATCATACCTTCTGCTTTCAAGAACTTCCACCTGTCTGGTTTGTATAGCCTCAGCCTTTGCTTCTTTTGGCCCTAATTGCACAAGCTGTTCTTCCATCTTATCCTTGTTAAGAATATCCAAAGGCTCAATAATAATCTTTGCATCTTCGGCATTGACATAGGTATTAAGAAGTTGACGAATGCCACCTTCATACTTGGAAAAAGCCACGCTATCGTTAAAACGTAATGAAGCACTGTCTTTCAGCTTCTTGAAAAACAGATAATCTTTCCTGAACTCCTCGCTTTGCTCATATCCAACCGCTTCAAACAAATCGTAACTGGAATATAAAAAGTCCATCATCTTGGCAAAAGCGGCAAGCCTTGTGTAAAAATGTTTTCGCGTATCGTATTCCCGTAACTGCTCCTGCCATACATTGGCACTGGTTTCGTTCTTATCAATGCCATCAAAGATCTGCCATAATACTTTATGGTATTCCTTGAGCCTCGTTTGTTGTTCTGATACAGCTGATATAGCCGTTCCAATATCAGCTTTGTCAAATCCGTCCATGCCGGATTTTTCGTCACTATATAAGTCCAGTGCCGAATTAAGTTTTTTGAAAATACCGATATAATCTACAATCAATCCAAAGTCCTTGTCTTCATACACCCGGTTTACCCGCGCAATAGCCTGAAGCAGAGTATGGTCTTTCAGCTGTTTATCTACATATAAAACCGAGGCAATCGGTGCGTCAAAGCCGGTGAGCAGTTTATCCTTAACAATAATCAAATCTACATCGCCATCTTCTTCTATAAAGGCACCAATTACGGCGTCTTCATAGGTTTCATAATTATTTTTATAGAGCGGATCGACTTCTTTCCTGAAAAAGTTATTAATTATCCTGTCGGTCTCTTTCGTGTTTTCTTCGTCGTCCCCCTCTTTTTGAGTGTTTGGAGTGATGACAACCGCCGGATTCAATCCTCCTAAGTTTTTTAGCAAATAGAAGGTTTCGACCGCCGCTGCCCGGGACGAGCAGGTCAGCATCGCCTTAAAGCCCTTCGGTTTAACATAATTGATAAAATGATCATGCAAATCAAACGCAACCATCCTTAAACGCTGTTGAGTCTGGGAAATGGCAATAAATCGACTATATTTCCTTTCTAAATCTTTTCGCTCATCCTCTGTCATCCCAACAGTAATGTATTTAAGATGCGCATTGATTTGCCCACTGGTAACTTTCTGAGGTATGACGCGCCCTTCATAAATAATGGGAACGGTAACTTTATCATCGATGGCATCCTGCAAACTGTACCGGTCAATCAACGGTCCAAATTTAGCATATGTGTTTTTGGCACTCTCTATCGTCTCTTTTCCGTTTTGTTTTGCTTTCCTCAGCAATGGTGTCCCGGTAAACGCAATTTTGACGGCATTGGGCAAAACCCGGTTCATATAGGTATTGAGTTTTCCATATTGCGTTCTGTGTCCTTCATCAATGAACAGAAACAGGTTTTCATTTTCGTTACGGTAGTTCTGTTTGATGGCTGCCTCAAACTTATTCACCAGCGCTGTAATAACAGTATTTCCTTCATCGTCCAGCAGTTCAATCAGCCCTTTGCCAGTTTTGGCACGGTGGGGGCTCATTTTTGTATTTATGAAGTTATCCCGTATCTGTTTATCCAGATTAATACGATCTGTCACCATGATAAAGCGTGGATTAAGAATAATACTGTCTTTGCAGGCACTCTCCCGCAGGATAATTTTGGTGAGCATAATCATTGTGAGTGTCTTGCCCGAACCCTGTGTATGCCAAATCACACCGTTTCGTGTACCTGCATCGTCTTGCAACAAAATGCGCTTCATGCATTTTTTTACGGCGAAATACTGCTTGTAACGAGCGATTTTCTTGACATTATTATCATAGATGATGAAGTTGCGGACTAAATCCAGCAGTCTTTGGGGGTGAAGCAGTGATACCAATGCGCGATCCTGTTCTTTAATCTGCCCATCAGGGGAGCACTTGCGGCACCAATCCTGCTGCCAGTCTTTACTGTCTTTATCCTCATGCCAGGAAACAAAATACTTGGCTGTCGTGCCACAGGTACCATACAGTACCTTATCGGGATTCATAGCCATTACAAGCTGTATGTATTGAAACAACCGGGGAATATAGTCATTGCCCCAATTACGAATATTTTGAGTAACGCCCTCCATTACATCTACGCTGGACTTTTTACATTCAATCACAACAAGGGGAATGCCATTCACCAAAACCACAATATCCGGACGGGCAAACTTCCCATTCGGACGCTCCACCTCAAATTCATCTGTTACCTGAAAAATGTTGTTTTCCGGGTGCTCAAAATCAATATAGTCGATATCAAATGATTGCTTTGTGCTGTCTGGCAGGGATTCTTGCAGACTTTTTCCGTAGCAAAGCATCTCGTAGATTTCTTTGTTGGCGGCATAAAGCCCGGAGGCATTTTGTACATGCATAGAGTGAATGGCGCTTGCAATGGAGCCGCCGGAGAAAAAGCGCTGTTCTCTGCCATAGGGATAAGTGCACTTGCTCAGGAATGCTTCCAGTTCCCCTTCAAACAGCACAGCTTTTCGGGAGCCACGTTTTTGCTCCGCATCGCCCCTGGATACTCTGGTATATCCAAGTTTCTCCAGCACTTTCAGAGCTCTCTCCTGAGATTCAGGGCGCTCGTTAAATATAGTGTGGCTTGGCATTGTGGTACCTCCTTAAACTGAAACTCGCACGATACCATTTAATAATAGCTGCATCAGTGCTTTTTTCTTTTGCTGCCATTGAGCAAGTTCTTGTTCCAACAGAGTTATTTTAGCATCCGTAGTAATAAATAGCATGGCAATGGCTTTTTGCTCTTTTTTGTCAGGGTACACAATTATAATTTTCGCAAGATTATTCTTATTGAGCCCGTACACTTTCATTCCCGATACATAAAATGATACTTGTTTTTTGAAAGCATATACTTGGAAGCAATATTTCTTAAAGTTTATATCCAGTGCGTCTATTTTGCTCTTTGCAGGGATTGTGTGTAACCCTGGCAAAAACGGAATATTATTGGGATTGATGACAACTATATATTTACTTGCACCATCATAATCCTCAGATGCATCAACGAACACTACATCTCCATGATGCAACATTTCGATTCCAGGGTTAGCTAAAGATATCTTGGGGAGCGTATCAAACTCAGCACCTACATCAACTGCAGTGGACGAATTACCGTGTATATCTCCATAATGCAAATAGCAGATGCCTTTATCCCCCAATTCGGCACGGGAAGCCGAAAGTGATGGGCCAAATTCAAAAATGTCTCCAAGCTTTGATTCTTTCCACTTGCCCTTAAACCCCGGCAACCTAATTCCACTGTCTGGATTAAGCAAATTCTGCATCAGCCATTTTTTGCGGTTGCGCTCTTCTTCAATAAGCTGTTTTTTTAGGTCAATCACTTTGTCACAATGACTTAGTATCTCGGCAATTTTTTGTTGTTCAGGTAAAGGTGGATAGTGAAGTATTAAGGTTTTAAAATCCTGATACCCTATTTGTTTGCCATCGCGAATACCATAAGTAGCAGAATTAAGCCTGTTTACAAAATCAGTAGTCTTGAAATAGTTTCGGTAATAATTATCTGCAATTGGCAGAATACTTTTTAGAACAGTATACGCAGGACTGACTAACCCTTCATAGGTAGAGTACTCAATTCCACCTTGAAAAGAGCGAAGACTGATTATAAAGCTACCCGGCTGCACTTTCTTGTATCCATAAAGATTATCTTCATCATATTTAATATAAATTTCCACTTCTGAGCGAGGCATGATCCCTCGATCTTGAGTGGCAGACAAAACGACACCTATTCCATCGTGTTTTTTATCAGAATAGTTAGTAAATATTTCGCTGGCTGCTCGCATAGGACCCCAATCATTAGGCATCAATCCCGCTTTTGTTTGCTGGTATCCGGTTGGTATTTTACCTTGCTGGATTTGTACTATTCTTTCTCTTATATCTTCACGCATTTTGTCACATCCAATTTATGTCTACTCTTCATCACTTAAGGTTTTACCATAAGTCAGCCGCTTTTTCTCCATTTCACGCTCAATCTGTTTTATGCTCTTTTCCGGTGTGGGAAGATCCTCAGGCATGGTACCGCCCAGTTCATCGATTGTTTGGCGAACCTTTGCGCCCACCTCATAGTGCGTTTCATAAGCGGCCTGCTTTCCGGTTATGTTTTCGCGTCGGAGTTTTTCATCCGTTTGAGTTGCCCGGAACAGATTAGCCGCTAATTCTGTACTTCCCATATGGTCAAGGATTTTTTGGTTTTTCTTCAGTCCTTTGCGGGCGTGTATTTCCCGTACACCAAGGCCACCGTATAATCCCTGATATCCTTTGTTTTGAAAAATGGCATATTCCCGCTGTGTCTCCACGCCGGCCATCTGCGCAGCTTCAGCCAAAGACTTGTTATGGGCAATCATTTCATTGCGGATCGCCAAGCGTTTTTGTTCTTCGCTCAGTTGCTCATAATTTTCAATTAATTCCTGCTGCCTTGTTTTTACAGCAAAATAGGTTTGTCCAACCGCAATAACTTCCTTGCGGGGATCACCATTCATTACAATTAAATAACATGCATAACGAGAGAGCATTATATCATCAATTTCACGCTCTGCACCCGAACCAATCTCAACCATTTTGCCAACGTCGGCAAAATGGTCTTCTACAGCGTAACCACTGTTCATACATGCTGATTTTGCACGTTCAATTGCTTCATGAAATCGACGCCATTGAGCATATTCCAAAATACCCTGCAATTCCCGCGCGAACCAAAACTCCTGCTCTAATTCGTTGATATGCTTGATGCTCTCAAATGTCTGGTCGCTGTATTTTGCAATACCGCTCATAAGCCCAGCTCCTTCAAATAGTTATCCATTTTCTTTTCGGCCTCTGCAATTTCTGTTTTCAATCGGGCAATGTTTACGTTCACCTGTTCAATATCTACAAGCGGCTCTTCCTCAAAGGTGTCAACATAGCGCGGAATATTGAGATTGTAATCGTTTCTCTTTATCTCATCCATAGACGCAACATGTGCAAACTTTTCTATGTCCTGCCGGTTTTTATAAGCTGTCACAATATCCTGAATATGCTTTTCGGTCAGCTCGTTTTGGTTAGTGCCCTTGATATAGCGGGAGTTACCGTTTGCATCCTTTTTACTCGCATCAATAAACAGCACATTACTATTTTTGCGATTCTTTTTAAATACCAGAATGCATGCCGGAATGCTTGTACCATAGAATATATTTTCAGGCAATCCAATTACTGCATCAAGCAGGTTTTCTTCAATCACTCTTTTTCTGACCAATCCCTCAGAAGCGCCACGGAATAAAACGCCATGCGGAGCAATCGCAGCAATTCTGCCGCCTACCGCAAGGCTGTGGATCATATGGAGCAAAAATGCCCAGTCGCCCTTGCTGGCAGGAGGTACCCCCCAGTCAAAGCGATGGAACTTATCAAGTTTTGCTTCCATCTTAAATTCTTTTTTACCCCTCCCAGTTGATTCACCGCCAGGGTTAAATCCCGCGGCCCATTTATCTTTGGAGAAAGGCATATTAGCAACGATAGCATCAAACAGCAACAGGTTGCCATCATTATCTCTGAACATCGGATTGGCAAGTGTATCACCCCACGCAATATTAGCATCACGGATTTCATGAATGTACATATTCATGCGCGCCATTGCTACCGAGGAACCATTTACTTCCTGCCCGAATATAGAGACATTATTGGTGCCAATTTTGGGATCGATTTGCTTCTTCGCCGCTTTAATCAGCAAGGAGCCCGATCCGCAGGTTGGGTCATACACTCGGTCTCCCGGCTGCACATCTACTAATCGGGCCATTATTTCGGATACAGCGGCAGGAGTATAGAAGCTTCCTGCCTTCTTTCCGGCCATGCTTGCAAACTGCCCTATCATATATTCGTAGGCATCGCCAATTACATCAGCAGGAACCTGGTCTTCCTTAGTTTCAATACTCTTCGGCCTTAAATCTAATGAAATAAGGTCTTCAAGCAACGTGCGAAGGAGCGCATTCTTGTGTTCTCTGGTTCCGAGCGCGTTTTCGCTATTATAATCAACCGTACAGAGCACACCACCAAATTGCTGGTTATTATCATTTTCAATCTGACGCATAGCCTGATTGATTAACTGCCCAATATTTTCAGCGTGTCGCTGTTCATATAGTGTTTGGTAATTACTATCGGATGCAACCGTAAAAGGCAGATAGCGTTTTTGACGCTCTATCCATGCTTCTTTTGGCACTTTAGTTGGCTTTTGTTTATATTCAAATTCTAGTTTTTCCAGAGCCTCTAAATAATTATCACTCAAATATTTTAAAAACATTAACGGCAAGATATAATCCTTATAGTTAGCCGCATCAATGGTGTCGCGCAGCGTGTCTGCACATTTCATCAAAGTATTTTCAATATCTCTTTTGGTTGTTCCCATGTCGTTTTCCTCCAATTGCTCTATTTAAAACAGCGTCCATTTTTATGTCATACTGTTGTATAAGGTCCAAGTAAAGCTGTTTTCGCTTCATATGCATCTCACCATAAGCAGCAATGGTTTTCTGCGTATGTAAAGGAAGTAAAGGTATTTCTAACCTGGATAGCGTTGATATTTTGATTCCGTTATAATACTGTCCGCTCTCCCTAATCGCCAGAGCTTCCAACATATTGTGATGAAAAAGATAACAACATAGAAACTCTGGGATAACACTATCTGACTTAAGCCGAATAATTGCAAACTGCGAAGGTACCACCAGGTTAATAAAAGTATCTGTTATTAATGCCGGACAGAAGGGAGGAAACAGGCGAACAATAATGTCATTTTTGTTGGTTATAAACTGTTCTTCAAGTTTTTCATTGGCACAATACCGATCCAAAGACTCTTTGCTGATGCTTCCGTCATCGTTAATGGAACGCAAATTGAGTCTCATATATTCTACTGACTGTTCGGGATTATATTTTGCCTCTTTTCGACTAAGAACCAACCCGCTTTGAACTTCCGCAATATCAGAAAGTTTTTTATATCGCATATGTGTCACCTCTATATTAGAGAAAGGTCCGTCCGGAAATGTGACGGACCTTATTTCACTTCGATTAAGAAGTATGGGTCTCCGGGCAGCAGTAATAACAACCATTTACCTTATTGTAGTATTTCGTCGCTTCCCGAACCGCCTGTTGTGATGTCGCAAAGTCCCCCAGATATTGGCGATTTTCAGGTTTTGGGAGCCAACTGCATGTTGCACGATGGACTTCATGATCGCCATTGCTCTGAGCACTTTTATTCACGTAAAAGCGCATTGGTTATCCTCCTTCCACCAGAGTGACCGGCCCCCGTTGACAAACCAACCGCTTTGTGCGATAATAGCTTTGCTTTATAAGTATGTAAACGGGAGAGCTTCCAGTAACAGTTGCCGCTGTTTTTGGAAGCTTTTTCATGTCCTGAGAGGATATTAACATATTCAGCAGGCATAGTCAACATTTTTTAGGTTATATATCTGTCATTTTTGTTTAGTGACAAATAAAAAGGGCTATATGACTTTTGATGTCAGTCAGCCCTTTTCTATGGATAAACATAATTTGTACTGCTACAAAACGTTGTCACTGGATTTATTTAAGTCCAGATAACGCGTTTTTATTAAGGCTTAAAGCAATTCACGAATTATTCCCACTCAATGGTGCCGGGGGGTTTGCTGGTTATATCATAGGCTACCCGGTTTATATCCGGTACTTCGTTTACTATACGCCGCGCCATATGCTCCAGCATATCCCAGGGTAAACGGGCTATTTCCGCAGTCATGGCATCATCACTGATAACCGCCCGGATAATAATGGGATGGGCATAAGTACGGGCATCTCCCATTACTCCAACACTGCGTACCGGTGGCAATACCGCAAATGCCTGCCATATTTCCTTACTCAGGCCAGCTTTTTCTATTTCTTCGCGCACTATAGCATCTGCTTCGCGTAAAGCTTCCAGTTTCTCGCGAGTTACTTCTTCCAGAACTCTAACCCCCAGACCTGGTCCGGGGAAAGGCTGACGCCAGAGAATCTCTCCAGGTATACCCAATTTTTCGCCAATAATACGGACTTCGTCCTTGAACAGCAATCGCAAAGGCTCCAACAGTTCAAAGTCCATATCTTCGGGTAAACCACCTACATTATGATGGCTCTTTATGGTCTGGGCAGTACCGGTTCCACTCTCAATAATATCCGGATAAATAGTTCCCTGTACCAGATAATCAATCTCTCCCAGGCGGGATTTTTCTTCTTCAAAAACGCGAATAAATTCTTCGCCAATTATTTTTCGTTTGCGTTCCGGATCAGTAACCCCGGCTAATTTTCCCAGGAATCGATCCTGAGCGTCAACTGCAATCAGATTCATACCCATTTTTTCTTTAAAAGTAGCAACTACCTGTTGCGATTCGTTTTTACGCATCAGTCCATTATCCACATATACGCAAACCAGCCGGTCGCCTACTGCACGATGCACCAGCGTTGCAGCGACAGATGAATCAACCCCTCCACTCAAAGCACATAAAACTTTTTTATCGCCAACTTTCTGGCGGATTTCAGTGATACTTTCGGTAATCAAATCAGATAAGTCCCAGTCACCGGAACAACCACAGACATTAAACAGGAAATTCCTCAGAATTTCATTTCCGAAATGAGTGTGTCTGACTTCGGGATGAAATTGAACCCCGTAAATTTGGCGATTAGTATCAGATATAGCTGCAAAAGGGCAATTATCAGTCTGGGCGGTAACCTGAAAACCAGGTGGCAATTGCTTTATGGAATCACCATGACTCATCCATACCTGCATTTCCGGTTCCAGTTCCCGGAACAGTAAATCATCCGCTGTGACCTTCAGGATAGAACGTCCATACTCGCGTAATTGGCTGGAATATACGTCCCCCCCCAGTTGATGAGCCATAAGCTGCATACCGTAACAGATACCCAATACCGGAATACCCAGTGAGAAAATTCCCGGATCAGATGCGGGAGCATCTTTTTCATGCACACTGGCCGGGCCTCCGGTAAAAATAATCCCGCGGGGGTTTATGGCCTTGATTTCTTCCAGGCTTATATTATAGGGAACCATTTCACTATATACGGAAAGCTCTCTTATACGGCGGGCAATTAACTGGTTATATTGTCCACCAAAATCCAATACCAGAACTCGTTCTTTTTCCATTGTTTGCACCTCTACTTCTTATATACTGATGGTTTTAATATGCAAACCGCCGGATAATGGCGGTAATTTTCCCGATAGTCCAATCCATAACCGACTATAAATTCGTCCGGTATCGTAAATCCAATATATTCCGGATAAATTTCCGCCTGGCGCCGGGATATTTTATCCAACAGGGCACATATTTTTATACTACTTGTCCCCCGCTGCTGTAAAATATCAACTATATATTTCAGTGTAAGCCCGGTATCAATAATATCTTCAATTATGAGTACATCCTTATCACGGATAGAATAATCCAGATCCTTTATAATACGCACATCACCGGAAGAAACTGTTGAATCTCCATAGCTTGATACATCCATGAAATCCAATTCCAGAGGAATATCCATTTCTCTGACCAGATCGGCCATAAATACAAAGGCACCTTTTAGAATTCCCAATACCAATAAATCTTTACCCTGATAATCTGCACTGATTCTCTTGCCTAATTCCCGAACCTTGTCCCTTAACACATCCTGGTCATATAAAATCTCTACCTCGTTTAGATTCAACCGGTATCCCTCCCTTATAGAAAGGATTATAGCAATAAAATGTGTTAAGGTGCAATTAACCGGCTAATATATATAATCAGAAACTAACAGGAAGGCAGCGCCCCCGGCAAACTGCCTTCCTGAGTAGCAATAAATAATAGATTACCGCTATATTCATAAGCGTTAAAAGGTTTTAAGCGGGTTTACATAATCTTTTATGTAAATGGAGGTGGGGGTATTACATTTTAAACCCTTGCAAAAACTAAAGCGATGTTGACTTGCATCCATATTAAACCCGAATGCTTAGTTCAATTTTTACATCAAATTACGATATTCTCTTCTTCCATCTATAATGGCATATATAATTACTAATCTATCTGCCTTATTTATCTTATAAAAAACCAGATGCTTTTCAACAATCACTACTCTAAACCCTTGCTTTTTCAAAATTGAATATCGAGGAACACTTCCCGACTCCGGAAACTCCTGAAGACGATTAATTGCTGTTTCAATCTTGTCCAAATATCCAAGTGCAATATCAATATCACCGGAATCATCGGCAATATAAAAAATTATTTCACGGAGCTGTTCTTCCGCTTTATCCGTTCGTAATATTTTGTACTTCATCCATTCTTCCTTTCCATTAAAGATGTACGAAGATCATCGAACGAATCCTGCATTTGGGACATTCTCCCATTTTTAACATCATCTTCAGCCTCTGCAAGTGTTCTAAGTAGTTCCAGTTCCGATTTCATCTGATAGTAATCCTGTAAACCAAGAATTGCTGTATCACCGCGTCCATTTACAGTAATAATAACAGCTTCTCTTGATTCTTTGCACTGCCTGGAAATTTCATTGTAATGATTTCTTAAATCTGCCGATGGTCTGATTGCTGCTTCCATGGTTTCACTCACCTCATTCCAATAACTTAATAATTATATTACCGATACGCTATAGTCATATAATATCATGATATGACTATTTTTATAAAATTGTTATTCATGCAATTGAACAGGCTAATATATATAATCAGAAACTAACAGGAAGGCAGCGCCCCCGGCAAACTGCCTTCCTGAAAACTACCCGTGATTAATTACTTAAATCAGGCGGGTTAATTAATATACTGTCATTGATATCCTTAAAATCTACCTTGATGTTTAACCTGGTAGTTGATACTGTCCGGTTAGTCGCTTTGAGAACCGCTTTTTTAATCAGATCCCGCTGATAGTCAATCCAAATCTGACATTCAAAATCCTGCCACATGCTGGTCAGCCAATTACTGGCTAACATTGGCCGGCAGTTTACAATCAGATAATCCGTACCGTCCAGCACTTCAAAACCGACTTTTTGTACATCGGAAACCGTTTCATATTGCAGATTGGATAAAGGCTTTAATTCTGAAATCAGCAGCTCTTCAGAATTGGTTTTGCCTGTATCTATTATCAGCCATTTGTTAGAAAACTGATCATAGTTGTAGATGGTACGGTCGATAAAAAAAATATCAACAGGTGTGTTTACCATCTCCCCCTTTATATGGGTATTGCTACCCTGTTTTTCACCGCTTACTTTGCTTATCACCTCCTTACGACCATCAACACTGAATTCTGAGGTCAAAGAATATCTATAATTTTTGACCGCAGCCATGTTTTTAAGCGATTCATTCAATTCCACCCGGGGTTCCAATTTGCTTCTGGTATAATATTCACGAATCATATTGGCTGAAAATGCCAGACCCACTGCCAATAAACTAATGATAACCAGAATTGATATAGCTATTTTTTTAATAATAATCCCTCCTGCCTCCAGTTATTTGATGGAGGTACTATATTGTATTAGAAGGGTTTATAACATATTCCCCCGCTTCAATAGAATAATCTTCCACGGACAGGATTACCTGCATTTATTTGAACTACTTTACGCTCCAATTACATTCTGTTATAATTTGCACGGTAATGTAAGGCAAAAGGAGGCTTATCTTATATAATGTTTAATAATTATGAAGAAGTCATGGATTTTTGCAGGGCTAAAGAGATTAAGATGATTGACTTCAAAGTAATTGATTTGACCGGCAGGTGGCGTCATCTGAGTATTCCTATTGCCAGGTTTACCCCTGATACGCTTAAATTTGGTATTGGATTTGACGGTTCCAATTATGGATTTGCACCGGTAGAAAATAGTGATATGGTATTTATACCGGATATAAGTACCACAGTCTGCGATCCCTTTACCGAAGTACCTACATTAAGCATGATTTGTGATGTTTTTGTAATTGCCCAACCGGAAAATTATCATTTTGATCAGTATCCCCGTAATATTGCCAAAAGAGCCGAGGAGTTCCTCAAAACTTCCGGTATTGCTGATGAAATACGGGTTGGCCCTGAATATGAATTTCATGTCTTTGACCATATAAGCTATGAATGCCTGCCCCATAGAATGAGCCTGGAAATTGATGCTGAACAGGCCCACTGGAACAGCGGTGATAACAAGTATCATAACCAGGGTTATAAAATACCGGTTAAAGGCGGATATCATATAGCTCCACCACAGGATATTCTTTATGACCTGCGGGCGCGTATGTGTGTTTTACTGGAGTCCAATAATATTCCGGTCAAATATCATCATCATGAAGTCGGCGGACCAGGGCAGATTGAAATTGAAGTGGAATTTGGAACTTTGTGCGATATGGCTGACAAGACCATGCTGGCCAAGTATTTAATTAAAAATCTGGCTTTCCAGGAAGGCAAAACCGTAACCTTTATGCCCAAACCGCTGTATGGAGAAGCTGGCAATGGTATGCATGTACATATGCACCTGTTTAAAAACGGAGAACCGCTTTTCTATGATGAAACCGGCTATTCCTGTTTAAGTAAAGAAGCTTTGTTTTTTATAGGCGGATTGCTGAAACATGCCTCAGCTGTTCTGGCTTTCACCAGCCCCAGTACCAATTCCTACAAACGACTGGTTCCCGGATATGAGGCACCGGTAAGCGTATGTTTTGCAACCGCCAACCGCAGCGCGGTAATACGAGTACCTGCTTATGCCAAATCGCCGGCCCAAAAACGCTTTGAGTTCCGTTCGGCTGACGCTACCTGTAACCCTTACCTGGCTTTTGCTGCTATATTAATGGCCGGAATTGATGGCATTATCAATCAGATTGATCCAACTGCCGAAGGCTTTGGCCCTTATGATATTAATTTATATAATCTGACTCCTGAAGAACAAGCAAAAATTAAATCTCTACCTGGAAATTTGGATGAAGCCTTAGATGCCCTGGAAAAAGATCATGACTTTTTACTGGCCGGCGGAGTATTCCCACAGCGATTAATTGATATTTGGATTGATAACAAACGCAAAGAAGCCCGCAGAATTAATGATCAGCCTCATCCGCTGGAATTTGAAATGTATTATGACCTGTAATTACTTACCAAACTCATCATATATAAAAAGCCTGCCAGACCTGTAAAATCGGCAGGCTTTTACCATTTACCAGCTTTATCGGAGATAAGTATAACAAACACAAACTTTCCGGGTTTAATCTTCTTTTCGAAATTTACATAATAGACCGGCTATTTGCAGACAATAAACCAACATCTGTCTTAAAAGGAGATTTAAATGATCCTGGTACTAATTCGCACATTAATTCTATTTGGTACTGTACTGGTATTTCTAAGAATTATGGGAAAAAGGCAAATAGGTCAGCTGCAGCCCTATGAATTAGCCGTAATTATTATGATTTCCGAGTTGGCAGCCATCCCCATGGAGAATACCGGCATCCCTCTTATTAATGGACTAATTCCCATTTTTATTCTGGTTACTTCTGCCGTTACCCTATCTTTTATTTCGTTGAAAAGTGAGCGGGCCCGTGGAATAATCTGCGGCAAGCCCAGTATTCTGATTGATAAATCCCGGATTATGGAAGAAGAATTAAGGAGATTACGCTATAACATAAATGATTTATTGGAGCAGCTGCGCTTAAATAATGTAACCGATATTGCTGATGTGGAGTATGCCATTTTAGAAACCAGCGGGCAGTTGAGTGTTATTCTAAAATCAGATAAACGGCCTGTGCAACCACGGGATTTGAGTGTTAAGCCACCAACTGAAGACCTGCCCAACACGCTGATAATTGACGGTCGGGTGATTCAACAAAACCTGAACAAGGCTAAAAAAGATATCAGCTGGCTGGAAACTGAGTTAAACAAAGTCGGGATAAAAAGTTTTAAAGAGGTTCTCTTCGCTACCCTTGACTCCCAGGGGCAACTATTTTTCCAGATGAAAGGAACGAAGTAATCTACGGATTTAAAAGGAGTTATTTATGCGACTACTGATTTCTTTAGTAATAACTCTAAGCATGGTTTTAGCTTTGGGTTTTTGGAGCAACTATTCATTGCAGGCTTCGACTGACGAACTTACTCGCAGTATTGATCAAATCAGCGTCTCAATCGGGAACCAGCACTGGGAAGCAGCTCAGGCGCAAACTGATAAACTTGAAAAGATCTGGCAGAAGAAAGCCAAATGGTGGCCGATTATGTTGGAACATCAGGAGATAGACAATATAGAGTTTTCCCTGGCTCGATTTAAGGAGTATGTAAACTGTAAAGATAAGTCAATGGCCCAGGGGCAACTATCCGAACTGCGATTAATGATCCGGCATATTCCTCAAAAAGAAGCTGTAAATATAAAGAATATACTCTAACTTGACAAATATGAAAAAAGCCTGCTGATCATAAAATATCAGCAGGCTTTAAAGGTTATACTACATCATCGGCATTCCGCCGGGGCCACCCATACCCTTCATTGGATCTTCCTTTGGTAATTCGGTTACTACTGCTTCGGTAGTCAGAACCATGGAAGCGATGCTGGCAGCATTTTGAACTGCTGAGCGGGCTACCTTGGCCGGGTCAATAATACCGGCAGTAATCATGTTCTCATAGGTACCGCTCATGGCATTGTAACCAACACCGGAGGTTGCTTCTTTAACCTTTTCAACTACCACCGAACCTTCTACACCTGCATTATTTGCAATCTGGCGCAGGGGCTCTTCCAGAGCCTTCTTTACCAGGTTTACTCCGGTCATTTCATCACCAGTGGCATCAATCTTATCGATTGCCGGAATAACATTAATAAGTGCTACTCCACCACCAGATACTATACCTTCTTCCACTGCTGCTTTAGTGGCTGCCAGGGCATCTTCTATACGATGCTTCTTCTCTTTCAATTCAGTCTCGGTAGCAGCACCGACTTGAATTACAGCTACGCCGCCGGATAATTTAGCCATTCTTTCCTGTAGTTTTTCCTTGTCATATTCGGAATCGCTTTCTTCCAATTGCAGCTTGATATTGGTAATACGGTCCTTGATCTCCTGTTCACTTCCAGCTCCGTCAATAATAATGGTTTCTTCTTTTTTAACTACAATCTGACGAGCCCGGCCCAGCATTTCCAGAGAAACATTTTCCATCTTTACGCCCAGATCTTCGGAAGCTACCTGGCCTTTGGTCAGGATGGCAATATCCTCCAGCATGGCTTTTCTTCTCTCGCCAAATGCAGGAGCCTTAACTGCAACACAGGTAAAAGTTCCTCTTAATTTATTAACTACCAGAGTAGCCAGAGCTTCTCCCTCTACTTCTTCAGCAACTAACAATAACGGCTTGCCAGTTTGTACTACCTTTTCGAGAACCGGCAAAACTTCCTGAATGGAAGATAACTTCTTATCACTGATTAAAATATAGGGTTCATCCAGAACGGCTTCCATTTTTTCCGGATTGGTAATCATATAGGGAGAAATATAACCACGATCAAAGCTCATACCTTCTACTACTTCCAGAGAAGTACCTACTGACTGGGATTCCTCAACCGTGATAACACCGTCACGGCCGACTTTTTCCATAGCATCAGCAATTAGTATACCAATTTCAGGGTCATCAGCAGAAATTGCAGCTACCTGAGAAATGGCTTCCTTGGATTCAACCGGTTTGCTTATGGCTTGAATTTCATCAACTATAGCAGTAACCGCCTTTTCAATACCCCTTCTCATTATCATGGGATTAGCACCGGCAGCAACATTCTTAAGACCTTCTTTAATCATGGCTTGAGCCAGAACTGTTGCAGTGGTAGTTCCATCACCGGCTACATCATTAGTTTTGATGGCAACTTCTTTAACCAGCTGACAACCCAGGTTTTCCCACGGGTCTTCCAGATCAATATCTCTGGCTATGGTAACACCATCATTGGTGATGGTAGGAGAACCAAAT
>Ga0123334_1000442_pt1 | contig 56687 bp, 50 predicted proteins | sample BiotimSIPDNA_FD_89706 | JGI IMG/M metagenome (GOLD analysis project Ga0123334, IMG submission 89706) | Anaerobic biogas reactor microbial communites from Washington, USA - Biogas_R1 time_0 SIP DNA | ecosystem: Engineered > Bioreactor > Anaerobic > Unclassified | place: Washington, USA...
CGGTGCTGAAGTACTTGGAGAGGTATTTGATATTATCTCTGACAGGAGGGTACACCCGAAGGAAGGCTCCTACACCAATTATCTTTTCACAAAGGGATTAGATAAGATCCTCAAGAAAATTGGTGAAGAGGCTTGCGAGGTTGTGATTGCTTCGAAAAATGGTGACAGAGAAGAGATAAGCTCGGAAATAGCTGATTTGCTATATCATATCATGGTGCTCTTAGCTGAAAGGAGCTTAACCCTCGATGATATTTTTGCAGAATTAGGCAAGAGGAAGTAAGGCTTGCCGAAAATCAATGGAATTTCATAAAACAGCCAGATAAACGGTGATAATCTGCCTAAAACAGCACAATTTGCCTAAAACGCATATTTGATTACAAATTGGATAATATATTATATTATTAATGTGATTAGCACTCAACTAGCATGAGTGCTAACAAAATGTTAAACGTATTGGAGGTAGGCTTTATGAAAATAAAACCATTAGGTGAGAGAGTAGTTATAAAAATGCTCGAAAGTGAAGAAACCACAAAGGGTGGCATTGTTCTTCCCGGAAGCGCAAAGGAAAAGCCGCAGGTTGCGGAAATCGTGGCTGCAGGACCAGGCGGCTATGATGATAAGGGCAGAGAGGTTAAGATGGAAGTCAAAGTCGGCGATAAGGTACTTATCAGCAAATACGCCGGAACTGAAGTAAAAATCGATAATGTTGAATATACCATTCTGAAGCAGAGTGATATTCTGGCCATTGTGGAATAAGTTCGCTGTGGCTTTGTGATTTTGATTGAGATTTAATATGAATGCAAATAAGGAGGCTTAGAGCATATGTCAAAAGAAATTAAGTTTGGAGAAGAAGCCAGGCGTGCTTTAGAAAGCGGTGTTAATCAGCTGGCGGATACTGTTAAGATTACCCTTGGGCCTAAAGGCAGAAATGTGGTTTTGGACAAGAAGTTTGGTACACCCACTATCACCAATGATGGTGTTACCATTGCAAAGGAAATAGAGCTTGAAGACAAGTTTGAAAACATGGGTGCTCAGCTTGTTAAGGAAGTAGCGACAAAGACCAACGATGTTGCAGGTGATGGAACAACTACAGCAACCTTGCTTGCTCAGGCGATTATCAGAGAAGGACATAAGAACGTAGCAGCAGGCGCAAACCCAATGATCCTGAAAAGGGGTCTGGCTAAGGCTGTTGATGCAGCAGTGGAGGGCATCCTGGCAAATAGCCGTAAGGTTAACGGCAAGGAAGACATTACCAGAGTTGCTGCAATATCTGCAAATGATGATGAGGTTGGCGCGCTGATAGCAGATGCAATGGAGAAGGTTTCGAATGATGGGGTTATTACTGTCGAAGAGTCCAAGACTATGGGCACAAACCTTGAAGTTGTTGAAGGAATGCAGTTTGACAGAGGATATATTTCAGCTTACATGGTAACAGATACTGAGAAGATGGAAGCTGTTCTTGATGATCCATACATTCTTATTACAGATAAGAAGCTTAGCAATATTCAAGATATTCTGCCTCTTCTTGAGCAGATTGTGCAGGCAGGCAAGAAGCTGCTTATCATCGCTGAGGACGTAGAAGGTGAAGCATTGACTACCTTGATAGTTAACAAGCTTCGCGGTACATTCAACTGTGTTGCTGTAAAGGCTCCTGGTTTTGGTGACAGAAGAAAGGAAATGCTCAGGGATATTGCTATTCTCACAGGCGGACAGGTTATTTCCGATGAGCTTGGGCTGGATCTGAAGGAAACTGAGATTACTCAGCTTGGTAAAGCAAGACAGGTGAAGATTCAGAAGGAAAACACCATTATTGTTGATGGAGCAGGCAGTCAGGAAGACATCAAAAAGAGGATTGCAAACATAAAGGCTCAAATCGAAGAGACTACCTCTGATTTTGATAAAGAAAAGCTTCAGGAAAGACTTGCTAAGCTCGCGGGCGGAGTAGCTGTAATTCAGGTTGGTGCTGCAAGCGAAACTGAAATGAAGGAAAAGAAGCTCCGTATAGAGGATGCATTGGCTGCAACTAAGGCAGCAGTAGAGGAAGGCATCGTAGCAGGTGGTGGCACAGCATATATCAATGCTATCCCCAAGGTTACACAGCTGATAAAAGAATTGAGCGGCGACGCAAAGACCGGTGCGACGATTGTTCTCAAAGCTCTCGAAGAGCCAATCAGGCAGATCGCAATTAATGCAGGCCTTGAAGGTTCGGTTATTGTTGACAAGGTAAAGAGCAGCGCGACTGGTGTCGGATTTGACGTTCTGAAGGAAGAGTATGTGGATATGATTAGTGCTGGTATTGTTGATCCTACTAAGGTAACAAGATCTGCGCTGCAGAATGCAGCTTCTGTAGCGGCAATGGTTCTGACTACTGAGAGTGTTGTCGCAGACAAGCCGGAGCCTGAGCCAGCAATGCCGGCAGGCGGACCGGGCGGCGGAATGGGCGGAATGTACTAAGAAGTACAATAGTTTTAGCTATAAAGAAATTCGCATTAGAACGGCATAGTTGCAATAAGCGGCTATGCCGTTTAGGCACATGGAGAAACATGACACAGGGAGTGATGACACAGGGGGACGTTTTGTTGTGTCATCCCTGTGTCACTGTGAAAAGGAAGGCCATCTATGTTTATGTATGTATTCTCCATAATACTTATTGTGGGATCTAACATTTTGTATAATCTATCGCAAAAATCTACACCACAGAAGGTGAACCCTTTCAACACGCTGCTGATTACGTATTTGACCGCGGCAATCTTGACTTTGATTGCATCATTTTTCTATAAATCAGACAAGGGATTTCTTGAATCAATTAAGGACTTGAATTGGACTAGTATAGCACTGGGCGTTTCAATAGTGGGGTTGGAGCTTGGTTATCTGATGGCATATAGAGCAGGCTGGAACATAAGCGTAGGCTCTTTGGTCGCGAACATTATTCTTGCTGTTATACTCATACCAATTGGTGTATTGTTTTTCAAAGAGGGCTTTGGGCTGAATAAAATACTGGGCGCCGCATTATGTATTTTTGGGTTAGTCCTTATAAACAAGTGATTGAATTAACTAAGGGGATTATAGTGAAAAAAAGAAAAAAAGTCATTGTGCTGGTCTGTGCAGGTCTTCTGATTTTGATTACCTTTGCCGCTTTCTTTAATGGTCTTGTAGTAAGAAGATACACTGTAAAAACGGACAAGTTGAATTCGGGCGAATCTTTTCGGCTTGTTTTAATCGCTGATTTGCACAGCCATATTTATGGAGACGATCAAAGTGAGCTTGTTTCGCTGATAAGGAAACAGGAGCCTGATGCGATTTTACTTGTCGGTGATATCGCCGATGACAAGAAACCCTTAACAGGTGTGCGATTGCTGCTGGAAGGGATAAGAGAGATTTCACCCGTATACTACGTCACCGGCAATCATGAGTTTTGGCTATATAGCATTGAGCAGACAAAAGATGAATTTCGGGAGTATGGTGTAAGGGTTCTGGAAAATGAGTACGATCACTTGAAGGTCGACGATATTAACATTGTTTTTGCAGGTGTGGAGGACCCTGATATCAGGCTATTTAAAGAATTTTCCTATGATTGGGCAGGTGAAATGGAGGACGCATTTTTGCCCCTACGCAGCGAAAGCGGATTTAAGGTTCTTTTGGCCCATCGCCCTGAGTTGATTGATGAATATAAGAAATTTGATTTTGATCTGGTGGTTTCAGGACATTCCCATGGAGGCCAAATAAGAATTCCCTTATTTGTGAACGGCTTTTATGCCCCTGATCAGGGCTGGTTTCCACGATATGCGGGGGGACGCTACAAGCACGGTGCATTAACGCACATAGTAAGCCGGGGTACTTCGAATCCTCTTTTCATACCACGGGTTTTCAACCCACCGGAGCTTGCAGTAATAGATGTTGTTGGCGGCACCTAGTGAATATTGTACTTTCCGCATTATTGTTTATCGCATACAAGTATGGTAAAATCTATACCACAGGATTTATGTATTTTTTGTTTTTATTTATTGGGAGGATTTTTTTATGGATAACTATATGGAAAAGCTGGTGACGAAGAAAAGAACTACAGTTGATACTCTGATTACAGTGGGGATCGTGCTGGGCGTTATAGTACTGGTGCTGCTCGTTATGTCCATTCAGGTATTACAGCAGCTGGGTATTGGCTTACTATTAGCAGCACTTATTATTTATATTGGTTACAGATTAATTTCTTCTAGAAATCTGGAATATGAATATATTGTTACTAACGGAGATCTGGATATTGATAAAATTATTTCAAGAAGCAAGAGAAAGAGGATTTTCAGCGCAAGCTGCAAGGAATTTGATATAGTGTCCCCGGTGAAGAGCAACAGCTTTAGTCAGTCCGTGCAGGAAATAAAAAACAGGATTGATGCATCAGGATCCATCGATTCGCCGGATGCTTATTTTATAACGCTGAATTACAATGGTGAGAAGACAGTCGTTATATTTGAACCTAGTGAAAGAATGCTTAAGAGTTTTAAGACTTATATACCCAGGAAGGTTTTTTTAGCAGACAATTCCAGTGCGGAATGAAGCTTGGAGTATCTGAAAATTTTTTGATTGAGGTAATATTATGCCTTTTACAGTTGAAGTTGCACTAAGGCTATTGCTCTCTGTGGGACTTGGAGGGCTAATCGGTTATGAAAGGGAGAATACAAACAGACCGGCCGGATTTAGAACCCATATCCTTGTGTGTGTCGGGTCTGCTCTTGTTATGATTACTTCCGAGTTCATTTTCAATAGGTATACCGGATTGACAAATATTGATCCTACACGATTGGGTGCTCAGGTTGTCAGCGGCATAGGATTTCTCGGTGCCGGTACGATTATCCGTGATGGCTTTAATGTGCGAGGCCTAACAACAGCTGCGAGCTTATGGGCTGTTTCCTGTGTTGGCATTGCGGTGGGGTCCGGCTTCTACATTGGTGCAGTCATAGCCACTATTTTTATTTATCTCATACTCATTAGCCTCAAGAGCGCAGAAAAACGTATAACGAAGAGAAACAGGTATAGAACGTTTATAGTGGAAACAGACAGTAACTCCGGCCAGGTTAGTGCTGTATGCAGTCTGATGGAGCAATACAAAATCGATTTGAGAAGTGTAGAGCTGTACAAGAGTAAGGAAGGCGAGCAGAGGATTAAACTCATGGTTAAAATGCCGGGCAGCACTGTCGATATGAAGATCCTCAGTGATATTCAAGCCCTTGATGGAGTCCAGAAGGTGTCCGAGGAGTAGAGGATGGCACTTTGACATACAATTCGCGCAAGCACTCATTGAAAGCAGGGGCAGCATGGTCTAAACCATGCTGCTTTTGAATAAAAATAGGACATAGACCTACGACAAAGGGGTGTCCTGTTTGAGAAGACAAAATACTTTCGTGAAAAAGGTGCATGACGTCGTGGATAGTGGTATTCATGACGGCTTAAGTGAAAAGGAAGCAAAGAAGAAGCTACTTGAGTATGGCCCTAATCTTTTGGCCGAAAAGAAGAAGAATTCTCCGCTAAGGCTGCTGTTGAGCCAGTTTACAGATATAATGGTGATAATACTGATGGTTTCAACGGCGATCTCTGCCTTTATGGGCGAAATAACAGAGGCGGTTACAATCATTACGATTATAGTGCTGAACTCTATATTAGGATTTGTTCAGGAATTCCGGACGGAAAAAACTATGGAAGCGCTCAAAAGGCTGACGGCTCCTGCCGCGAAGGTTATGCGCAGCGGGAGACAGGTTAGCATTCCAGCCCAGCAGATTGTTCCCGGTGATGTAATTGTGTTGGAATCGGGAGACCGCATAGCTGCTGATGGGGTCGTGCTCGAAAGTGCGAGCGTTCAGGTGGATGAGTCTCTACTCACAGGGGAGTCGTTGCCTGTTGACAAGTTCGCAGTATACCAGGGGGTTGAGCAGGGCTGCGAAGATAAAAGAAACAGGGTCTTTATGGGCACCTGTGTAACGAGCGGCAGGGCCAGGGTGCTCGTAACAGCTACGGGGATGAACACAGAAATGGGTGGCATCGCCGGCATGATTCAAAACATCGAGGAAGAGGAGACTCCGCTCCAAAAAAGGTTATCAAAGCTTGGGAAAGTAATAGCGGCCGGATGCCTTATTATATGTGCAATTGTAGCAGCCGTAGGCGTTCTGAGGGGCGAGGAGGCATTCTCAATGCTGCTTTCGGGAATAAGCCTCGCCGTTGCTGCGGTGCCGGAAGGATTGCCCGCTCTTGTCACTATTTCGCTGGCGCTTGGTGTTCAGCGAATGCTCAAAAGAAATGTGCTTATAAGAAAACTCCCTGCTGTTGAAACGCTGGGCTGTGCCGGTGTAGTTTGCTCCGACAAAACAGGAACACTGACTCAGAATAAAATGACAGTTAGAAGGATATTTGCCGGCAACCGCCTGGTGGAGCTTAAAGATACCCAAAGGTCTGGCCGTTTCTTCTTTTCAGGCGGCAGACCCATCGAACCGCTGAAGGACAGCGCATTGAGGCTTGCGCTTGAAATTGCGGCAGTATGCAACAATGCCGGACTCGTCAGTGAGAAGCGGAAGCAGGGTGAGCAGAAATGGAACTTTATCGGCGATCCAACGGAAGGCGCATTGATGAGTGCATCGGTGAGAGCGAGCCTTACTCCGGATGTGCTTGCCTCCCTGTATTATAGAATAGATGAAATACCCTTTGACTCGGATAGGAAATGCATGTCTGTTGTATGCAGCAACAAAAGGAATGCGACCTTTGTATTTACAAAAGGTGCACCGGATATGCTTCTAAAAAAATGCACTTGTGCGTATCAATCAAAAGGCATCACGGCTTTATCATCGGAATTGAAGGCAAAAATAACAAAAGCCAATGATGCAATGGCCGAGGATGCTTTGCGGGTAATTGCCCTTGCATATAAGGAGCTCGATTCACTTGCTTATAACAAAGATGGATTGGAGTCCGGGCTGATATTTGTTGGCCTTATGGGGATGCTTGATCCACCGAGGCCGGAGACTGCTGAAGCTGTTCTAAGATGCCGTCTTGCGGGAATTAAACCCGTAATGATCACAGGAGATCACAAGCTGACGGCAGTTGCCATTGCTAAAGAGCTGGATATATACACGCAGGGCGACAAAGTGCTGACAGGTGCTCAGTTGGATCAGATGGATGAAAAAAGCCTTGAAGAGGCAGTACCTGAAGTGAGTGTTTATGCCAGAGTCTCGCCAAAGCACAAGCTTATGATTGTAAGAGCTCTCAAAAGAGCAGGAAACATTGTGGCCATGACAGGGGATGGTGTTAATGATGCTCCGGCCGTTAAGGAAGCCGATATAGGCATTGCAATGGGGCTGGCGGGCACTGATGTGACGAGAGAAGCCTCATCAATGGTGCTGCTCGATGACAATTTCGCCACCATTATCGCCGCAATTGAAGAAGGCAGAGTCATATACAATAACATTCGAAAGTTTATCCGCTACATGCTTGCCTGCAATCTGGGGGAGGTAATGACAATGTTCCTCGGCATGCTGGCTGGGCTTCCGGTGCCGCTGCTTCCCATACAAATTCTTTGGATCAACCTTGTTACAGATGGCTTGCCCGCCGTGGCGCTTGGCTTTGATCCTCCGGAGAAGGACGTAATGAAGAGGGCGCCGAGGAAACCTGACGAAAGCATTTTTTCTCAAGGTCTTGCAGGAACCATTTTATTCCGTGGCATTCTTATCGGTCTGACGACGCTGACTGTATACATGAGCGTTCTTTACTTCACCGCTGATATTGGTTTAGCCAGAACGAGTGCCTTTGTAACGCTTGTGCTAACACAGCTGATTCATGTGTTTGAATGTAAATCCGAGAGAAGAAGCATTTTCAGAATTCCTCTTCTAAATAATATCTATCTTGTACTGGCTGTGCTCTGTTCGCTCCTTATGACTCTTTGCGTAGTATATATCCCGCCGCTTCAGAATATTTTCAAAACCGTTCCCCTTGGCACAAAAGAATGGCTCATTACGGCAGGCTTATCATTCCTTGCCCCCGTCCTTGCCAGCTTTAAGGGAAGTGGGGAATAAGAACTCTACCGGTGCGAGCATCAAGGAGAGTAAGATTGAAGGCTTTCAATTAGTGCTTGAAATGGACAGCAAAAAACTATATAATAAGTGAAGCCCGAAAAGTCTCGATTTGGGGCTTTTTTGGTTACAATGAATTATTAAAGTATCTTTTTACAAATTGTTCACAATTTATTAAAAAGTATATTTCATAATTGTTGTAGCGTTATATGTCAGACTGACATGAATAGCAGGAGGGAAAAAAATGATAGAGATACAGAATTTGACCAAACGATATGGTCAGATAAAAGCTGTAAACAATCTGAATTTTACTGTTGAAAAAGGTGAAGTTCTAGGATTTCTCGGGCCGAATGGAGCGGGCAAGTCTACTACAATGAATATCATAACCGGCTATATCCCGTCCAGTGAGGGTACTGTAAAGGTTGGCGGCTATGACATCATGGAATCACCAAAGGAAGTAAAAAAGCTTACAGGCTATCTTCCCGAGCAACCCCCGTTATATACGGACATGACGGTTAAGGATTATCTAAACTTTGTTGCCGATCTGAAGCTGGCCGATAAGAAACTAAAGAAAAATCAGATAAGTGACATCATGGAGCTTGTAAAAATAGGGGATCATAAGGACAGGCTGATTAAGAATCTCTCAAAGGGATATAAGCAGAGAGTAGGCCTTGCGCAAGCCCTTGTTGGCAACCCACAGGTGCTTGTATTGGACGAGCCTACAGTAGGTCTTGATCCAAAGCAAATCATAGAAATCCGTAAGCTCATCAAAGCACTTGGCAAGGATCATACTATTATTCTCAGCTCTCATATCCTTCCTGAGGTTAGTGCTGTTTGTGAGAGGGTAGTTATTATCAACAAGGGTGAAATAGCGGCAATCGACACTCCTGAAAACCTTTCCAAGGGATTCAGCGTCGCCACCAAGTTCCAGGTGACTGTTGCCGGACCGCAAAACTCTGTAGAAAACGCAATTAGGGAAATATACGGAATTAAATACGTAGAGGCCGGGGCGGAGAAGGAGAGAGACTGCTTTAGCTATATCGTAGAGTCCGATAAAGAGATCGATGTCAGGAAGCCTCTGTTTTATGCAATGGCCAAGCTTGGCTATCCCATCCTTGAATTGAAGGGTCTTAACTTAAGTCTTGAGGACATATTCCTGCAAATTGTTACCCGGGAAAAGGAGGTTGATTGACGCATGTCAGCAATATTCTGGAAAGAGGTCAAATCCTATTTTTATTCTCCCATGGCCTATATACTCATTGGATTGTTTATGCTTTTGACATCCATATTTTTCATTCCAAACCTTATGTACCAGGTTGGATCTTTTAACAACGTACTATCAAACATGGGCTTTATCCTCTTGTTTATAGTGCCGGTTCTTACCATGAGAATACTGGCAGAAGACAGAAAGAACGGCACGGAGGTTCTTCTGATTACATCCCCGGCCAGCATCACATCTATGGTAGTCGGGAAATATCTGGCAGTGTGCTTTGTGTTTCTTGTTCTGACGCTTTTGTCTTTGATATATCCGATTGTATTACTTGCCTTTGGAGCAACATTTACCGCCGGGCTGGTAGGTGGATATATCGGCTTTATTCTTCTGGGAATGACATTCATTTCGGTTGGAGTATTTTGCTCCTCTCTGACTGAAAGTCAGGTAGTAGCAGTAATCGTAAGCTATGTTATGCTTCTAATCATGTGGCTGGCTGGCAGTCTGGGCGGCATGCTTGGCGGCTTTGCAGCTAAAGTGCTTGGCTGGTTTTCTCTGCTTACCAGGTATGAGGATTTCACAAGAGGAATACTGGGCTTGAGCCCTGTAGTATACTATCTGAGTTTCATTACAGTATTTTTATTCATCACAATAAGGGTAATAGAAAAAAGACGCTGGAGTCAGGGGTGATATAGATGGAAAAGAAGAACGTTTTGAAGAAGATTTTTAATAGAAGGAGTCTTAAATACGGTTCGAATTCTGCCATCCTAATCGTAGCCGTTATAGCAATTGCTGTATTGGTGAACTTGCTGGTAGGCACGCTTGATTTGAAGCTGGACTTAACTCCTAACAAGTTGTTTTCTCTTTCGGATGTGACAAAAACCGAGCTGGACAAGCTGGAGCAGGATGTAGAGATAATTGGACTTTTCGATGATGGCAAGATTTCGGCTGATAGTGAGTTCAAGCAGGTTACCGATTTATTAGCTCTTTATCAGAAGAATCCACATATAAAGGTGAAGTATATAGATCCCGATAAAGATCCGACCATTATCAATGAGCTTGATCCGGATGGCACTATGGAGCTTAAGAGTACTAACTTTGTAGTACGCAGCGTCGTAAATGGCAATGAGAAGAGAAAGAAGCTGCAATACTATGATTTGTTTGCAGTACAGTTCGATCAGAGCTCTTTCCAGACCTATACAACCGGCTCCACTGCAGAGCAGGGATTTACAGGAGCAATCAAATATGTGACGGCTGAAGTGACACCTGTTGTATATTTTACAGAGGGCCATGACGAAATCGACATGGACTATGAGTATAAGAATGTTAAGGACTACCTGGAAAAGAATAATTTTCTTGTAAAGAAGCTTAATCTCATTTCAGTGGATAAGGTCCCCGAGGATGCTGAAATGGTTATTGTAGCTTCCCCTGGCAAGGATATTACATTAAATGAAAAGGATGTACTTGACGAATATCTCAATAATGGTGGAAATGCTATATTCATGTTTGACTACCAGCCAAACGATCCATCCTATGACCAGTTTAACAGCTTGTTCAGTAAGTTTAACCTTGCTGTAAACTATGACAGGGTCAAGGAAACTAACGAAAACAATCATATACCAAATGATCCCAACACTATACTTCTGAGTGTAAACAGTAACAGCATCATTCCCCAAAGATTTAACACGGTGTTGAACAACTCCAGAAGCGTTAGTATACTAAAGAATGCGAAGGAATATATCACAGCCACTTCGCTGATGAGAACCAGCGAAAATGCCATAGGAGAGATGGTTGACAAGTCCAGGGGCGACGACCTGAACGGGCCACTCGATATAGCTGTAGCTGTAGAATACAAAGGCGGGATGGTTCCGAGCAAGATTATTGTAATGGGAAATGCCTCATTCATTAGCGACAGTGCTTATCAAAACTTTGGTAACTACTATAATAACAGTATGGTTTTCTTCCTGCATTCCATGAACTGGATGATTGACAAGCAGGAGGAGATAATCGTGCCCGCTAAGGATTATGAAAATAACAGGATTACGATAACGCAGCAGCAGACCAGCATTGTAGGCGGAGCGCTTCTTATCCTGTTCCCGCTTCTGATACTCAGTACAGGTCTGGTAGTATTTTTAAGGAGGCGTCATTTATGAAATTGTACAGGAATGCAATTATTCTTATCGTAATAGTTGCGCTTCTTGTTGGAGTATATTTCGCAATTGACCGGTTGAAGCCGAAGGGCGATTTGCCGGGTAACACTTCCGACGACATAATCAGGCTTACTGAGTATACCACTGATCAGATTGAATCAGTGAAGCTGGAGAATCCTGATGGCACCTTTGTTATTGTGAAAGAGGACACGGAATGGGTATTATCTGCGCCCACGGACCTCAAGTATGACTCATCGATTTTGAGCAGCATAGTAATAAATGCAGCCTCCATTGTTGCTGACAAGCTGATAGAGGAGAATGCTCAGGATTTGGGCAAGTATGGGCTTGATAATGTCATAACTGTCACGATTAATGCTAAGGACAATAAGGATACAGTGCTTGAGATCGGAGATGAAACTCCAACCGGGAGCGGGTATTATGTGAAGCTCAGCGGCAAGAGCGATGTTTATACGATTAGCTCTTATACAGGGAATAGTCTTGTTACCAGCAGAAATGGCATGAGATCTAAGCAAATGTTTGACTTTACCTATGAAGACATTAGGTCACTGTCATTGGACAGAAAGGGCGAAAATGTGTTTGCAGCTCAGACGGACAGCGCAGGCAAGGAATGGTCAATGGTCGCACCGATTAAGGGTACCACCAATTCAACTGCTCTGACACCGATGCTGGATGCGCTTGTTAATTCAACCTTTTCAAGCTTCGTGGAGGATAGCCCCACAGACCTTGCCCAGTATGGCCTTGCTAGCCCTTCTTATGTATTTGAGTTTACAACGGCATCTCACGGATCATTTAGGCTGAGCATGGGTACCGAGAAGGTGAAGGGCTCTGAAATATATGCACAGCTGGGCGGCAGCGATGAAGTGTTTACAATGGATATATCTAACTTTGGCTTCCTGGATAAGCCGCTGAAGGAAATTGTTGGTGTATTTGCTTATATTGTCAACATTGATCAGGTAGAGAAGATTGATTTGACCATGGGCGGCAAAACCACCAATATGACCCTTGATGTTTATAAGGATGCAGAGGGGAAAACCGATAACGATAAGGACAAGTTTACCGTAAACGGGATAGATGCGTCTGGTAAGAATGAAGAGGATGACCAGCCCTTCAGAAAGTTCTACCAGGCTCTCATTGGCATAAGCCTGGATGAGATTGATGTGGATGGCGAGCCAACAGGAGAGGCCGAGATTACGATTGACTACACCCTAAAGGATGGAACGATGAAGGTTGAATATGTTTCAAAGGACGACAACTATTATTATGTGGTCAGAAACGGCGAATATGCGGGCATTTTGGTTAGAAAGAACAAAGGAGAGTTCGGTGTGCGCGGCATGAAGGAAGCCTATGATGAAATGATAGACTTCCTTGCCGGTAGCTGAGCTCAATAGCCTTCAAAATATCATAGCTGAGTAATTTAAAGAACGGCTCCCACATAGAATGATATAGCTTAATTCTATGGCTGGGAGCTGTTTTAATGACCGAGGAGCTTAAGAATATTGTTAAGGTTGCCTGCATATACGCCACAAGTATTATCGGAGCGGGCTTTGCCTCCGGGCAGGAGATAATGCAGTTCTTTTCCAACTACAGCAATGGGGGCTTTTACGGTATAATGCTTGCCGGTTTTATGTTTGCTGTTCTGGGTAGCATTGTGCTAAGGAAGATTCACACTGAGAGGATTAGAAATTACGAGGAGTTTCTCTATCCCACATTCGGCTGGCGTGTAGGATGGGTTATTAATGTTTCTGTGACTGTATTCATGCTGTGCATGTTCTGTGTTATGCTGGCTGGTTCAGGGAACGTCCTTTCCGACTGGTTGGGACTTCCGTATGTATATGCAGCGCTTATTATGGGTTTAATCTGTCTGGGGCTTATCATGACAAACATAAGGGGAATTGTGACCCTAAGCACTTTTATAACGCCCCTTCTAGTCGGTGGAATTATTATTGCCGGTGTTGCAGTTTTTTTCTTCAGTAACACACAGGTTTTTCTTGCTTCAGAGCAACTTAGATTTGTTTCGAGGAACTGGATTGTATCGTCACTTCTCTATGTTAGCTACAACAGCATACCGGCGATTGTGATGATGTGCGGCCTGCTACCATATTTGAAGACACGCAGGACAGCGACGGTAGGTGGGCTTGCCGGAGGAATGATTTTATGCCTTACTGCCCTAATCATTCATACCGTTATATGTTCGCTTTACCCTGTGGCGATGGATAAGGAGCTCCCCATGCTGGCGATTTTAAGCAGCTTCAGCAGCTCGGCAGGGAGCCTGTATAGCATCGTATTGTGGCTTGCGATGTTGGTCTCAGCAGTAACCACGGGCTTCTGCTTTGCCGACCGAATCAGTGCATCTGTTAAACTCGACAGAAGGGTTGCTGTAATGCTTACTTGCCTTGCGGCGGTGCCCTTATCAACATTGGGCTTCTCAAGGCTGATATCTTTAATCTACCCAATATTCGGCTATCTCGGACTGTTCATGATTATTGTGCTGCTGGTGCAGAAAATTGCTCAGCTGCAACATTGGCGAAGGAGTGATACATGACATTCCGGCACACTAAACAGTAACCGAAACAAAGACCGCCAGCAAAAGCACGCCAGCCTATATAGCAGGAAATAGATTTCTATGATAAAATAATTACCACATGGAGCATTTACAAAAGAGCTTGCGATGTACACCAAGGAAGAAACAGGGGTGAACCTTTTGATGACACAGCCGGAGCGTGAAGAGGCGAGGTCTGGAGGGTCTAAGGCCGGCATGATTACAGCATTTCTGCTGTTTTTATGCATTATTACAGTTGCGTTTTTTTCATATCAGAGAAGCATTAATCCCGATGCAGATATGAAGGAGCTTATGCAGAAGGTGCGAATTCCAACAGCTGATGTGGCCAAGGAAGCACAGCTTTTATATACCTATGAGTATGATGCAGGCGAAAAGCCCATATTCTTGGCATATAAGAGCAACCTTGTAAAATGCGGCAGCAGTGGCATATGGTTTTTAGACAAGACCGGCGAGATTATCCGGTCAGAAGGTCTCATATACAGCAATCCAATCGTAAAAACCATAGGATCCCAGCTCTTGGTCGCTGATCGAATCACCGGAGAGATATCCGTCCTTGATGAAAAAACTGTTCGCTGGAAAGAGAAGCTTGATACGTCGGTTCTAAATGCCGACATTAATGAGGATGGGTACGTGACGGTTATAACCGGTGCAAAAAGGGACAACAACGTGATAAGAGTATTTGAACCGCATGGTGTGGAGCTGTTTCAAAAGGTCATAGCTAATGATTTTGCGGTTTCCGCCAATGTTTCGCCGTCTGGCAATATGCTCACCCTATCGGGAATCAACACAGGTGCCGTCGGGGTGTTTTCCATTTACAAGTCCTATGATATGAAGGGTAATGATTTGACAAATCTGTCTTTTGAAGAGTCTGCTGAGCTGCTGCCTATTTTCTGGTACAATAATGACGATAGTATCTTTGCTGTGGGAGATAGAGCTGCAGCTTCGATTGGCCCTACGGGCGAGCTAATCTGGGAGAAGCATTTCAGAAGGGTGATAGGCGCCGAGCCTGTCGGGGATGGAAGGCTGGCACTGGTTGAAGAGAGCGCAGATGGAACAATGCTGAAGATTTACTCGTCGGAGGGGGAGGAATTGGCCTTTGGTGTACTAGAGAGCAAGCCGGAAGGAATGAATGCCAAGAGAGGAACTATTTGCGTAAACACTTCAGACATAGCTTATTTTTTTAATGATAAATGCAAAAGCATCAGCAGATATGAAGCAGGCTCACCAATAAAGCAGGTATGCCTTTTAGACAAACGACAGGCCGCCGTGATTACCGACCGACAAGTTGCGGTAATTAACGTATATTAATTATAAATTGATGAAGTCGGTTGTTAACCGGCAGTTTGGAGGGAATATGAACTGGAGTGATATTGTTGTTTTAGGCTTGATTGCCCTATTCGCTATTATTGGTTTGTCCAAGGGGTTTATCATGTCGGTTTACAAATTGCTGGCTTTTGTAGTGTGTATTTTTCTTTCAATTAAGCTTGCACCGGTATTTGCAGCCTTGCTTGAGAAATCAGCAGTCTTCGACATAATAAAGAACGTAATAGTAAAGAATCTTCCGACTATAAGTCAAGAAGCCTTCGCCGCATCGTCTGCTGCTCCGGCAGGCACAGAGGGTGTGCAGGCAATGCTCGGACAACTGGCCCTACCCTTATTCATAAAGGAGTCCTTGCTCGGCAATATGCCCTCACCAACGGAATTGATTAATCTGGATGTGATTTATAATGCAATAGGTGAAGAGCTGACAAAGATGATCATATCCGTGTTAAGCCTGATTGTCTTATATATCGTTTTGAGGATTGTTACAGGCTTTATTGGGCTCCTACTTAAAGGGGTATCAAAGCTGCCGGTATTTAGGCAGATAAATAAGCTTGGCGGGTTTATTCTGGGAGCTCTCCAGGGCTTTCTTGCCATTTACATAATATGCGCCATATTGGTGATGTTCAATTCGAACCCGGGATTTACTCCGATTTTCGAAAATATCAGGACATCTCTTTTCGCCAGAGGCTTCTATGAGAATAATTTCATTATGGGTATGCTCTTTCCAAGCAGCGGTGTTGTATAAGGACTAGGCGGTGCGGTAATAACTGCTATCAATCGGATGACAGGATGTGACAATGGGCGTCAGTAGACATCAATAGATGGCAATCAGAAAGGTTCATGTATTTTGCACTGCCAGAGCTTGAAAAGTAATGCTTCTGACCTTTTTGTATTTATTTATGGACATTATACTGGGAAAAGTAGTAGAATACTTTTAACAAGGCTTCTATGAGGGAGCAAAGTCAGCCGGGGATAACAAAACCCGGCTGTTTTAATAGGCGACAGTCATCAGGGTAAAATAAAGTTATAATTAGCCATTATGAAGAAGGGCGGGCGAGTGAGATGACAAGTGACAAAATTAAGAAGGGCGTTGAGAGGGCTCCGCACAGGGCGCTCTTCAAAGCCATGGGATATACGGATGAGGAGATAAGCAGGCCACTTATAGGAGTGGTAAATTCTAAAAATGAAATTGTGCCGGGACATATACACCTGGATAAGATAGCGGAGGCAGTCAAGGCCGGGATACGGATGGCAGGCGGGACGCCTGTTGAATTCGGAGCCATAGGCATATGTGACGGTATTGCCATGGGACATGAGGGCATGAAATATTCCCTTGCTTCCAGAGAACTAATAGCAGACTCCTGCGAAGCTATGGGGCTTGCACACAGCTTCGATGGCATGGTTTTCATACCGAACTGTGATAAGATTGTTCCCGGAATGCTAATGGCGGCAGCAAGAATTAATGTGCCATCAATAGTTATCAGTGGCGGGCCTATGCTCTCATTGAAACGAAACGGAAAGCAATTGGATTTAAATAGCGTTTTTGAAGCTGTAGGAGCTTGTAAGGCAGGGATGATGACACAAGAGGACGTTGCGGAATATGAGGACCATGCATGCCCCGGGTGTGGGTCGTGTTCGGGTATGTTTACGGCAAATTCTATGAACTGTCTCACAGAGGTTCTGGGTATGGGACTTCCCGGCAATGGTACTATCCCCGCAGTATATGCGCAAAGAGTGCGATTGGCCAAGCAAGCAGGAATGAAGGTCATGGAGCTTGTGGAAAAGAACATTCGGCCTTCGGACATACTCACGCAAGAAGCCTTTGAGAATGCGCTTTGTGTGGATATGGCGCTGGGCTGCTCGACTAATTCAGTTCTGCATCTGCCCGCAATTGCTCATGAGCTGGGGATTGTCATTAATCTGGATATTATCAATCAGATTAGTGCCAGAGTACCAAACCTTTGCAAGCTGGCTCCGGCAGGAGACCATCATGTGCAAGATCTCTATGCCGCAGGCGGAGTTCAGGCTGTAATGAAGGAGCTTTCAAAAAAAGACTTTCTGCATCTGGGGCTTATGACTGTCACAGGTAAAACCGTGGCAGAGAATATTAGTAATGCTGAAGTGACAGACGCAAGTATTATCAGGAGCATCGAGAAGCCCTACAGCCCCACTGGTGGCATAGCAATCCTCAGGGGAAATATCGCACCTGACGGAGCAGTCGTTAAACGCTCTGCTGTTGCAGAGGAAATGCTTGTGCACAAGGGGCCTGCCAGGGTGTTCGATTCTGAAGAGGCTGCAATAGAAGCAATTTATAATGGCAGGATTAGAAAAGGTGATGTGATCATAATCCGCTATGAAGGACCAAAGGGCGGCCCCGGGATGAGGGAAATGCTTGGGCCGACATCGGCGATAGCGGGTATGGGGTTGGACAAGGATGTTGCGCTGATAACCGATGGAAGATTTTCTGGTGCCTCCAGGGGAGCAAGCATAGGACACGTATCGCCTGAGGCTATGGAAGGTGGCATGATCGCAGCGGTTCAGGAAGGTGACATTATCGAGATTAATATACCCGAGGGAAGGCTTAATGTAGATGTGCCCGAGGAGGAGCTTAAAAACAGGATGAGCTCCTGGAAGGCTCCCAAGCCTAGGAATACGACCGGTTATCTGGGTAGATATTCCAGGCTTGTAACCTCAGCCAGTACCGGAGCGGTGCTGAAGTAGAAAAGCTGCGTCCTTTTACAGATTTTGGTCAATCAAAACCGGCTATATGAATGGGGGATTAAAATGAAATTGACAGGCGCACAGATACTAATAGAGTGCTTAAAGGAACAAGGGGTTGACACTGTCTTCGGATTTCCCGGAGGTGCTGTCCTCAATATATATGATGCCCTATATGAGGCTCAAAATGATATCAGGCATATACTTACATCTCATGAACAGGGCGCATCTCATGCGGCAGATGGATATGCACGCGCAACCGGAAAAACTGGTGTATGTATAGCAACCTCCGGCCCCGGTGCGACTAACCTTGTGACGGGTATTGCAACGGCTTATATGGATTCAGTGCCTATGGTCGCTATTACAGGACAGGTACCTACTGCTCTTTTAGGCAAGGATTCCTTTCAGGAGGTTGACATCACGGGAATCACGATGCCTGTGACAAAACATAATTATATCGTAAAGGATGTAGAGAAATTAGCGGATATTGTCCGTAGCGCTTTTAGGATAGCGGCAAGCGGGCGACCGGGGCCGGTACTTGTCGACATCTGCAAGGATGTGACTGCAGCGGTTACTGAGTACGAAGCTAAAAAACCTGAGCCAATTGAAGTCACTCCTATTGGCGTAACAGAAGCTGAGCTGGAAGAGGCGGCAGCAGTTATTAGTCGTGCAAAGAGACCTATAATAATGGCTGGCGGTGGTGTGACAATTGCAGGGGCGGATGCACAAATGCTTGCTTTAGCTCAGAAGGCTAAGATACCTGTTACAACCACATTGATGGGCTTGGGTTCATTTCCCGGGACTCATGAGCTCTATACCGGTTTGGTAGGAATGCATGGCTCAAGGACATCGAATTTGGCCGCTTCTGAGGCAGACCTGTTTATTGCTATAGGGGCAAGGTTTAGCGACAGGGTCGTCAGCAATGTTAAGAAGTTTGCTCCAGATGCAAAGATTATGCATATTGACATAGACCCTGCCGAGATTGGCAAGAACATTACGGTGCATTACCCCTTGATTGGGAATATGAAGCAGATACTCAGTTCGCTTACAGACAGAATCGAGAATCGTGGGAGGTCTGCGTGGAATGAAAAGATTGCTGAATGGAAGGAACAATACCCTTTGAAATATGATAACGGCGGCTCGCTCAAGCCACACTACATTGTTGAGAGGCTTTATGAGCTTACCGGTGGAGAAGCGTTGATTACCACTGAGGTCGGACAGAACCAGCTTTGGGCCGCACAGTTCTATAAGTATACAAAGCCCAGGCAGTTTATATCCTCGGGCGGCTTGGGAACAATGGGTTACGGCCTTGGAGCCTGCATAGGAGCTCAGATTGGCAGGCCGGAGAAGAAAGTGATTAACATTGCAGGAGACGGAAGCTTCAGAATGAATTGTACCGAGCTTGCAACTGCTGTTGAGTATAAGCTGCCCATTATCGTAGCCATACTGAACAACCATGTGCTGGGAATGGTAAGGCAATGGCAGACGCTCTTCTACAATAAAAGGTATTCAAGTACAACCATTGACAGAGGTACTGATTTCGTGGCACTGGCAGAAGCCTTCGGCGCAGTGGGAATTTCGGTAAAATCCACCGAAGAGGTGGACGATGCACTCAAAAGGGCACTGGCTTCCACTGACAGACCTGTGCTGATCAATTTTGAGATCGGTATGGATGACATGGTTTTCCCTATCGTTCCGCCCGGTGCCCCCATCGATGAGCTTATTGATGAATAGGAATGGATAGTAGACCGCGCTGGCTGAAATTTCAACTAATGGGATGAAAAATGCTTTGGGAAGTCTTAGAAAGCCTTATTTTGTAGCTGATTTACTATAAAATAAGGCCTTTTTGATGCAAAGACACCCCATTACTTGCAAAAACAAGCAGTGTGGTCTGCTTTTTTCTATCTTGACAAGCTCATACAACTAATATATTATGATACTATAAGATGTCTGATGTAATACATCGATTATGCGAGGTAAATATGGTGATTACAGCGATTGAGAAAAAAAGAGTGAGCGATGAAGTCTTCGAACAGATGAAGAATAATATCGTATCTGGCGAATGGGCTCCCGGAGCGAGAATACCCGGTGAGCTTGACCTTGTGGAGCTGTTCGGGGTGAGCAGAGTATCCGTTAGGGAAGCAATACACCGCCTTGTGGGGATGGGCGTTTTGACAATAAGGCGCGGTGAGGGTACCTTTGTTTCAGAAATTTTACCTAGCGATTACTTTGACACGCTGCTTCCCATGATGATGATTGAGAGGCCAAACCTGATCGAGATGCTTGAATTCAGGAACATAATAGAGGTCGAGAGTGCTAAACTGGCTGCTAAAAGAGCTGAAGAAAAAGATATCGGCAGGATGGCCGGCATAATTAAGAAGATGGAAAACAGTCAGGGCGATAGGGAGCTCTTTTCAGCCCAGGATTTGAATTTCCACTATGCGATGGCCATTGCTACTCACAATAACGTTATTATAAAGGTGAATGCAATATTATCTGACATGTTGAAGAAATCAATGGATGAAATCGTTGGTTTGACAGGCTATGAAGGCGGTATATATTATCACAAAAAAATTCTTGATGCTATTAAAAATAAGGATAGCGAACTATCTGCTCTACTCATGAAGGAGCACATCAACACTACTATGGACAAGGTTAAAAAGGGAGATAAGGGTAAAGATAAGTAGGTAAAAATACGTTTAGGGGAAAAGCTAAATAGGTACAAAAACTTTTATGGGCAAGGATAATTAGGAGTAAAGATAATTTTACAATGCTTACACAAACTATTCATTGAAAGGGTTGATTTTATGAAAAGTTCCATCGAAGAGCTAAAGGACAAAGCAAGGGAACTCCGACTGAACATCGTAAAAATGGTAGGGCCAGACAAGGCGGGTCATTTTGGAGGCTCCTGCTCTATTGCTGATGTTGTTGCTGCGCTTTACTTTAGTAAAATGAAGCACGATCCTAAGAATCCTAAGTGGGAGGATAGGGACAGGCTTATTTTCAGCAAGGGCCATGCAGCGATTGTTCAGTATGCGGCACTGGGTATGTGCGGCTATTTTCCAAAAGAAGATTTAGCCAGTTTGAAAACACTGGGTTCAAAGCTTCAGGGCCATCCCGATATGAGAAAGACGATAGGCATTGAGGCTAACACCGGTTCATTGGGCCAGGGCTTATCCATTTCGTGCGGAATAGCCGCAGGGGCAAGGTTGGATGAGAAATCCTACAGAGTCTATTGTATTGTAGGCGACGGGGAAATAAATGAAGGCCAAATCTGGGAAGCTGCCATGGCAGCATCTAATTACAAGCTGGACAATCTGGCGGTAATTCTTGACCGTAACAGGCTACAGGCTACTGGGGCAATAGTTGAACGCTTTGATACAAATCCATTAAAGGAGAAGTGGGAAGCATTCAACTGGAATGTTATTGAAATCGATGGACATGATATGGAGCAAATAGTTAACGCACTCGATAGCGCTGAAAAGGTTAAGGGCAAGCCTACTGTTATCATTGCAAATACGATAAAGGGAAAAGGAATAAAATGTGCAGAAAACAATGCCGCATTTCATAATGGCTCTATGACACAGGAGCAATATGAGCAGGCTTGTAAATGCTTAATGTAAAGGAGCTGAGGATATGGCTATGGATAATAAGACAAGCAACAGACAAGATGTGAAGCTCAGCAACCAGAGAAAGGTATATGGGGATACACTGATTGAACTGGGTAAAGAGAACAAGGATATAGTTGTTCTGGAGGCCGATTTGGGAAAGTCGACCATGACATATGGATTCCAGCAGGAATTTCCCGAACGATATTTTGAAATGGGTATCGCCGAAGCAAACATGATTTCATTTGCGGCAGGCCTTTCTCTGACAGGGAAAATACCCTATACAAACTCCTTCGCGGTTTTTGCTTCAGGACGCGCGTTTGATCAGATACGTCAAAGCATATGTACAGCCAGGCTAAATGTAAAGATTGTAGGATCCAGTGCAGGCCTTTCCGACTTTGGTGACGGAGCTACTCACCAGTCTGTGGAGGATATAGCAATAATGAGGGCTATCCCGGAAATGACTGTAATTGCTCCATGCGACGGTGTTGAAACTGAAAAGGTTACAAGGGCGATTGCAGAATATGACGGGCCTGTATATGTTAGGATTTGTAGAAATGATATGCCTGAGGTTTTTCCTAAGGATCAGGAGTTTAAGATTGGGAAGCCCAACATAATAAGGGATGGCAAGGACATAACCATATTCGCTATAGGCATCATGGTTTCAATGGCACTGAAGGCAGCTGAAACCCTTGAAAAGGAAGGGATTTCAGTGAGGGTAGTCAATGTAAGTACTCTTAAGCCATTAGATGAAAAGGCAATAATTGATTTAGCTGCCGGTATGAAGGGCATAGTAACGGCTGAGGAGCACAGTTGTATCGGTGGACTTGCCAGTGTCATCACCTACATTCTACGCGGGGGAGCAGTTCCCATAGAAGTTGTAGCAATAGAGGATGAATTTGGGCAATCGGCCTATAGTCATGACGAATTACTGGTGCACTACGGACTCACTGATAATGATATCGTGAAAAAAGTTAAGAAAATATTAGGCAGGTAGGCATATAGCTTTATCAAGTGCTCTTATGACCTCCGCCTCAGAGCGTATTTTTAGCCCTTCGGGCTAAAAAGAAGTCACTAAAGCGCCCGCGGTTTGGCGTACAATTCGCGCAAGCGCTCATTGAAAAAGCAAAGAAACGATGGATATTGAATAAAATATGAACGGGAGTGAATGGGATGTTGAGAAAGATAGGCTTTATTGGCCTGGGAATCATGGGTAAGCCCATGGCGAAAAACTTACTGAAAGCAGGATACCCACTAATCGTGTATGATATCGTGAAAGAGGCAGTGGATGAACTGATAACAGCTGGAGCGGAACAGGGAAGCTCACCCAAGGATATAGCTCAAAAAGTAGATCTCATCATTACGATGCTGCCAAATTCGCCGCAGGTGAAGGATGTCGTTCTGGGTGAAAACGGAATTATTGAGGGCGTCAAGTCCGGAACCATTGTTGTCGATATGAGCTCGATAGCTCCACTGGCGTCACAGGAAATTGCAGGAAAGCTGAGGGAAGCAGGAGCAGTAATGTTGGATGCACCGGTAAGCGGAGGCGAACCTAAGGCAATCGACGGCACTCTTTCTATTATGGTGGGAGGTCCTGAAGATGCTTTTAAGCAAGTAGAGGATGTTCTGAAAATTATGGGCAGCTCCGCGGTTCTAATAGGAGATGTAGGAAGCGGTAATGTCACTAAGCTTGCCAATCAGATTATTGTTGCGCTGAATATTGCCGCGATGTCAGAGGCTATGGTCCTGGCAACAAAGGCCGGCGTCAATCCGGAAAAGGTGTACCAGGCAATTAGAGGAGGCCTTGCCGGGAGTACCGTTCTGGATGCAAAGGTGCCTCTGGTGCTTGATAGAAACTTCAAACCGGGCTTCCGTATAGAGCTGCACATAAAGGATCTTAAGAATGCAATGGATACGGCACACGGTATTGATGTACCCGTGCCATTGACGAGTCAGGTATTGGAAATGATGCAGGCGATGAAGGTGGACGGCAAAGCCGGAAACGATCATGGCGGCTTAGTTCAGTTCTACGAGAAGCTGGCAGGAATTGAAGTAAAAAAATAAGAAAGTTGATAATTGATATGAACAGTAAAATCCACCATTGGTAAAACGGGGTGGATTTTATTTTTTGTCAAGTAGTAATGTTGCTAAAAATTCAGCAAAAAGGTATTGATTTTTGTTAATACCTATGATTAGACAGTGTTATAAAATAACACGTGTTTATGAAACCGGAAGTCCGCATTGTAAGTGGTCACAACTAAGCTAATAGAAATTATTGAAAAAGGGGATAATATACCTCCTGTGAGAGTTGAATATGACACCCTACTAATTGAACGAGAATCGTGCAAAAGGCATAGATTATTTTTCGGCAAAAAATAAACACGTGTTTATTTCGAGAAGGGAGGGATAACAATGGTAACACTTATTACAGGCGCTAACAGAGGGTTGGGAATTGAACTAGTAAAAGACGGATTACAGAGGGGGCATAGAATTATTGCCACCTATCGCAGCCCGGGGGACGAGCTTTTAAAGCTGAAAGAAACCCATGGGGACAAGCTGCATATGGAAGTAATGGATGTGTCGGATTATGATTCAGTGAAGGCTGCTTGTGGAAGAATAAGCGCTGAGTTTGATGCGATAGATGTTGTGGTGAACAATGCAGCAGTACTGCTGGAGACCAAGTATTACAAGGGTGATCCCATAGTTGAAATGGATCTTGATAAGTTTTACGAGACTTTTGAGATTAACACCTTTGGTCCGGTAAGGGTACTGAAAGAATTTATGCCGCTTATATACAAAAGCAAGGACGGATGTATAGTGAATATTACCTCCGAGGGGGCAAAGCTGAAGAAGGAGGGAAGTCATTATATAGCCTATTCCAGCTCAAAAATAGCACTCAATATGTACACTCAAAAAATACGCAATTACCTTAAAGCTCAAGATGATAAAAAAGACATACGAATTTTTATGATACATCCTGGAAGGATGGATACAATAATGGGTGTTGAAAATGCTCAAATATCTCCTGCAGTTCCTTCCAAAGGCATATGGGAGATTATTGAAAACAAAAAGGATATTAGCTTGGATATACCCTTTATAGACTATATGGGAGAGCAAATGCCCTGTTAATTTTCTTCGAAGGCCTCAAAAGCTTTTGACAGAATTATATAGAAAAGGAGAGGAAGTTATGGACAAAATCGGTGGCACTGACATAATCCAAATCAACATTGTTGTAAGGGACATCGAAAAGACGGTAGAAAATTATGTGAGACTCTTTGGAATTGAAAAACCAAAAATTAAGATTATGCCGCCTTTTGAGGAATCGAATGCGCAGTACAGAGGCAAGCCATGCAGAACAAAGGCTAAAATGTGCTCATTCAAGATGGGTGCAGTCGGCATTGAGTTGATTGAGCCTGATGATGAGCCAAGTGTGTGGAAGGAGTTTCTTGACAAGAATGGCGAGGGGGTGTGCTACCTGGGGCTGTTTGTAGAGAATTCCGCACAAACACTTGAATTTCTTAAAGGGGAAGGTGTTAATCCAGTTCATTGGGGAGGCACTCCAAACGGAAATTGGAATAGCGTGGATGCAGCACACCTGCTTGGTGTAATGCTGAACATAAAACAATAAAGACAGAGGGAGATATAAGGTATGGATAAAAAAATATTAGGTACAAACATTGTTACACAGGTGGCTTTTGTTGTTAATGATATTGAGAAAACAAGCCAGGCATACGCAGATTTTCTTGGCATGGACAAGCCGGAAATAAAAATAACCAAGGAATATGACCAGGTCAAGACGGTATATAAAGGAAAGCCTTCTACTACACGGGCAAAGCTTGCATTTTTCCATCTTACACCTAATCTGGCGATTGAGCTGATTGAACCTGATGCTGAGAAAAGCGTATGGAGAGATGTACTTGAGGAAAATGGAGAAGGGTTCCATCATATAGCGTTTGTTGTTGAAAACACAGATGAGGTCATAGCGCGCCTGGAGAAGAACAATATGCCTTTGATTCAAAGAGCGAATAACTATGCCTATGTAGATGCGACAGAAGAACTTAAAACAATTATTGAGCTTCTTTGGTAGAGACAAAGAGCTCGTGAACAGGTTCCTATTTAATAATATTTATATAAGGAGGAGTAGCAATGATTAAAGGTATTTCACATGTAGCGTACACTGTAAAGAACATGGACGAGGCTTTAAATTTCTATTGCAATGTTTTAGGTTTTGAGAAGGTTTTCGATTTAGACCGGCCTGACGGAAGGCCCTGGATAGTGTATCTGAAGGTGGGCGACAGCCAGTTTATTGAGTTGTTCTACGATGGAAGCATTGAGAATCCTTGGAAGGAAGAGCTGATAGGTTATTCTCATTTATGTCTCGAGGTTGATGATATAAATAAGATCGCAGACCAAATAAAGAGTAAGGGCGTCAAGCTAGATAAGGAGCCTAAGCAGGGCGTTGATCTCAATTGGCAGTGCTGGGTCAGAGATCCTGATGGGAATAGGATAGAACTTATGCAGATGAGCCCGGATTCACCGCAGCTCAGGTCGCTTAAATGATTATCAGGGGAAAGCATTATTGAGAAGAGGAAAAGGCGATGGAGAAGATTTCAACAAATCACATAATAAAAATTGGAATTGTAGTGGATAATATTGAAAAAGCAGCAGAATACTATGCAGACCTGTTTAGTATCGAGAAGCCTTTTATTCGTGTTCCGGATCCAAATAAGGTGCCGGATCAAAAAGCCTATAAATGGTATAAGGGAGAGTATCGCAATTTCAGGATAAAGACTGCAGTGGTAAAGCTTGAGCCCATTTACATTGAGCTGGTTGAGCCCATAGATGACGACAGCCCATGGGCGGATTTCAAGAGGAAGCATGGCTCCGGTGTTCAATTCATGGCATTTAACATTGATGGATTTGAAAGACATTTAGATTTTATGGAAGAGAAGGGAATGCCGGCATTTTTGAAGGAAGAGAAGGGCAAGGAGAGATATGCATATTTTGATACAGCTGCTCTTCTTGGAGTAACCCTTGAGTTCAAGGAAATAGATAAGTGAAAGTAAACTGGGAAAGGGGTGAAGCAGGAAGATAGTAGGGGGAGGTATGAAGGAGGATGAAGCCATTGTACTACTTGGCAGAACTGTATGTACCAAAAACAAATTAAAATGGAGGCAAAACTATGACTAGAAAAGCATATAAAAATGTAGCAGCTATTATCGCACTACTGGTAATGTTCACCATGGCTTTTAGCGCATGTGGGAAGCAAGAAACACCGGCCCCAGCAGAAACTACAGCTCAAACTACTGCACCTGCACAAACCACAGCTCCGGCAGAACCTTCCGGTGAAAACAAGATTGTCAATGCCTGGTTGGGAAGCTGGTGGGCAGATGAGATTCCTGTAATACAGGAGAAATTTGCTGCGGCATATCCGGGCTATGAAGTAAGAATCGAGCCAATACCAATCAACAACTATGTTGAAAATGCTGTTACTGCAATACTTGGCGGTAGCCCTCCGGATGCGCTTGCACTGGATGCTATTATGATACCGACACCTGTAGGAAAAGATTTACTGTTACCGCTTGACGACATGATGCAACGATATAATATGACAGCTGATATGTTCGCTCCTGGGATTTATAATGCAGGCGTATCAAATGGTGTAAATTACGCTATACCTTTCCGTACAGCTCCAAGTGTATTGATGTATAACAAGACTATGTTTGATGCGGCAGGTGTAGATTATCCTTATGATAATATGCCCTTGGATGAGTTCCTTGAAATATGCAAAAAGCTGACGAAGCCAGATGGTTCACAGTTTGCATACGGAATCGCTGGTTCAAAGAGTGACCCGGCTAATGTTTTGAGTTCATTTTGCCCTGCAATATGGGGCAGCGGCGGAGATTTCCTCACAAAGGACCTTTCACAGTCAGCTTTCAACACTCCCGAATCAATAGCAGGCGTTAAGTACTGGGTAGAGCTCTATACAAAGCATAAGGTTGTTCCGGAAGGCTGTGTCAACTATGCCACAACCAAGGACCTGGTACCTATGTTCTTCAATCAGCAGATTGCAATGGTGCAGATGAATGACAGTAACGTATTTAAGGCTCAGGATTATGCAAAAGAGGGCGGATATGAAGTAGGTATGTGCGTTCAGCAGGGCACTTATTCAAGAGGTGGAGGATGGTCATTCACAATTCCTGTAACCGCAAAGAATGTTGAAGGTGCTGAGATATTTATGGACTTCTTTGTTAAACCTGAAGTTATAGGTGAACAGAAGGTTGTAATGCCTGGTGTAATTAAAGCACAGAAAGAATCTGAATACTGGTCCAATCCTACCTTCGACATTTATTACAAGGCTGAGAGCCACACAAAGGTTCTTCCTTTCCATCCGAAGTGGACAGAGATACAGAACGTAATTGTTATGGAGCTGCAGGAGGCTCTCCAGGGAAATGGAACTCCTGAAGAAGCAGCACAAAGAATGCATGAAAAGATTAACGCAATAATCGGCGGCTAGTTAGATTGCTGTATCTAAGCGATTGGATGGTACTTCGGTGCCATCCCTTCGTTTCATTTTACTAGCAAGGTCATTTTGCGATGTAGTATATTTTGAGTTGCAAAGCTCAATTTGCGGGTATGTCAGAAAGTAAGTGACTATATATTGTACTAAATAGCATTAAAGGTTAATCGCAAAAGCCTGAGTAAAATACTAAGAAGATATCCCGGAGGTGAAGCGTTTGCGAATTCTAAATAAAGGAAGAAGGCGTACATTAACGGCATTTGTGTTTGTACTGCCATGTGTTATTCTACTGCTGCTGATGATGGTTTACCCTACTTTACAGGTAGTGCAGTTCAGCTTTTCCAGGTTAAAACTACCTAAGTTTGATGCAACTTTTGTTGGTTTGCAAAATTTTAAGCAAATATTTTCTAACAGTGATTTTATTCAAATAATAATTAATACATTTATTTGGACTGGTGTATCCCTGCTGCTGCGTTTTATAGTAGGATTTATTGGGGCTCTCGTAGCTGAGACGGGGCTTCGCTGGATGAACTCATTTCGTACATTGACCTTACTGCCATGGATGGTCCCTTCAATTGTTGCGGCTAACACATGGCGCTGGATATTCAATGCTGATAACGGACTTTTGAATACACTTATAAGATATATCAACCCAAGCCTTGGGCAGAACTGGCTTGGATCCACCCAACTGGCATTACCATCCGTAATTATTGCCTATTCCTGGGCAGGGTTCCCCTTTATCATGCTTATGCTGTTAGCAGCAATGCAGGGCATTCCAAAGGACTATTATGAGGCGGCAAGAATAGATGGTGCAGGATCCTTAAGGCTATTTAGACATATTACCCTGCCTTCCTTGAAAAACATTATATTAATACTTACCATTATGGAGGTCATAAGCGGGTTTAACAGCTTTGATATTATCTTTACCATGACCGGCGGCGGGCCTGGTATTGCATCGGAAATATTCGGATTATTCATTTACAGAACAGCATTTTCAAATCTTAATTTTGCTGGATCCTCAGCCGCGAGTTTAATTTTAATTATTGCTGCTGTAATACTCATAGCTATTTATGCCCTTTTGGGCAGCAAGAAAAGGATGAAAGGGGGAGCCTACTAATGCATCTAAATGCTAGGAAAATTGTGTTTCGTATTTTTGTCTATACACTATCTGTAGTAATCTTCACATTTGCGATTGCCCCCTTTTTGTGGACTATAATCACTTCATTGAAGGATGAGTTTTCAGTGTATGCAAGGGTACCGTCACTTATTCCCAATCCGGTGACACTTGATAACTACAGACAGGTTATTGAAAATCCGCTCATGCTTAATTACTTCAAGAATACCGTAGTAGTGGCCTTGTCTTCCACTTTTATATCTTTGTTCATTGCACTATTTGCCGCATATGGATTTTCACGTTACAAATTCCCAGGAAGGACGCCGCTGCTCTTTTCGGTACTCTTCATAAGATTATTGCCCCGTGTTTCATTGCTGGTGCCCTTTTATGTAACCCTATCAAGGCTTAACCTGGTAAACACTCATGAGGGTTTGATTCTTGTGTATCTTATTATTGGCATGCCCATAGCAGTATGGCTGATGAAGGGATATATAGATGCTCTCCCTTATGAAATTGAGGAAGCCGCTGTTGTTGATGGCTGCGGACCCGTCGCAATAATTTTCAAGATTATAGTGCCGCAGATAGCTCCGGCGCTGGCATCTGTGGGAATGTTTTCATTCATCCTTGCATGGAATGAATTCCTTTTCCCACTTACTCTTGCTAAAGACTCTTCTACGAGGCCCTTATCGGTTGCACTGGCATTTTACATTGATGACTTTGGAATACAATGGGGTCCCTTGATGGCGGCTTCTGTGCTTATGAGTATTCCTGCTTTGGTGTTTTTCTCATTCGCACAAAAGTATATTGTTAAAGGCTTAAGTGAAGGCGCGGTTAAGGGATAAGGCAGGATGACAGATAGATTAGCAGATATTTAATAAGTAATAAAGAAAGAGGTTAACAAACGATATGAAAAAGGCGAGACTTACTATTGACAAAGAATTTGCTATTTCACAAATTGATGATAAGGTATTTAGCTCTTTTGTAGAACCATTAGGACGATGCATTTATGGAGGAATATATGAACCAGGCCATCCTAAAGCAGACGAAAAAGGATTCAGGCTTGATGTGCTTGAGTTGACAAAAGCGCTTAATGTAACTGCTAACCGATTCCCGGGCGGCAACTTTATTGCTGATTACAGGTGGGAGGATGGCGTGGGACCGAAGGAGCTGCGTCCAAGGCGTCCGGAGCTTGCCTGGCAGTCAATCGAACCGAACACCTTTGGCCTAAATGAGATGGTGGAGTGGTCAAAGCTAAACGGCTCTGACATATTGATGACGGTAAACCTGGGTACGCGCGGCATAGAGCAGGCGCTTGACCTCCTGGAATACTGCAATTTTAAGGGAGGCACCCATTACAGCGACATGAGGATTTCTCATGGTTACAAAGAACCCCATGGCTTTAAATACTGGTGCCTTTCAAATGAGACTGATGGCATATGGCAGATAGGACAAAAAACCGGCTATGAGAACGGCAGACTGGCAAGAGAAACCTCTAAGGCTATGAAGCTGCTGGACAATTCCATAAAAACAGTTCTGGCAGGCAGTTCAGCGCCCTCACAGGATACCTTCCCGGTTTTTGATGCGGAATCACTTGACCAGGCATATGAGTTTGTTGATTATTTATCGGTTCATAGCTACCTGTCAAATCCTGAAAATGATACAAGCAATTATTTAGCTAAATCACTTACAACAGATGCGTTTTTTAAATCCGTCATTGCTACCTGTGATTATATAAAAGCAAAGCACAGAAGTGATAAGACGATGATGATTTCCTTTGATGAATATAATACATGGAATAAGCACTCGAAGGAAAGATTTGAAAATCCGTGGACCTTTGCACCTCCCCTGCTGGAGCAAAATTATGCCCTGGAAGATGCGGTGGTTTTAGGCGGGTTACTTATAACAATCCTGAAATATACTGATAGAATTAAAATCGCCTGCTTATCTGAGCTGGTAAACTGCATTTCGCACATACGTACTGAGAATGGAGGAAGCTGCTGGACTTTACCCCCCTATTATACATTCCTGCATTTCTCGAAGTATGCCAGAGGTACCGCTTTGCAGCCTAAGGTTGACTCGCCGAAATATGATTCTCAGCAGTTTACTGATGTTCCATATGTGGATGCAATTGCGACTATGGATATGGATGAAAACATTACTGTTTTTGCCATTAACCGAAATCTGGAGGACTCAATGATTCTGGAGACAGAAATGCGAGGCTTTGAAAACTATAATGTAGCTGAGCACATTATCCTTGAAGGGGCTGACCCAAAGGACACAAACACTAAAGACAATCCTAATAAGGTAATGCCTCATTCAAATGGTAATGCTGCTATTGAAGACGGCAAGGTGCAGGCGACACTTCCCAAGCTTTCATGGAATGTGATTAGGCTTACTAAGATATAAGACACAAGCTAACTAATTAATTATGATAAAGGAGCTACAGAAAATGAGCAAAAAAATTACTTTCCCCCAAGGCTTTGAATGGGGTACCGCTACTGCGTCCTATCAGATTGAAGGAGCATATAAGGAGCAAGGCAGAGGAGAGAGCATTTGGGATAGATTTTCCCATACGCCCGGTAATATTCTCGATGAAACCAATGGAGATGTTGCCTGTGATTTTTTCCATCGCTACGAAGAAGATATAGCGATTGCGAAAAAGCTTGGGCTACAGGTATATCGTTTGTCCATCAGCTGGCCGCGTATATACCCGGAAGGTACCGGAGAAGTGAATCGTCAGGGAATAGAGTTCTACCGTAATGTTCTGAAATGCTTGAAGGATAATGGAATAAAAGCGGCGGTCACTTTATACCATTGGGATTTGCCACAGAAGCTGCAAGATCGCGGTGGATGGGCAAATCGAGAAATTGTCGGCTGGTTTGAAACATATGCGAAAACGTTGTATACTGAGCTGGACGACCTTGTTGATTACTGGATTACTCTCAATGAGCCCTTTTGCTCCTGCATAAAAGGTTATTGGGTAGGAGATCATGCGCCGGGTTACCATGATTATTCTATGGCGCTGGCAACCGTGCACAATATTTTGATGTCACATGGAGCTGCAGTCAAGGCTTACCGTAAAACTGGATTTAAAGGCGAGATTGGGGTGACGCTGAACCTCAATCTCGCTTACCCCCATAATCCTGATAATCCAGAGGATCTTGAAGCTGCGAAAAGGGTTAATATGCAATACAACAATTTATTTGCTGATCCGGTGCTTAAGGGAATTTATCCTCAGGGATTTTTCGATTATTTGGAGGGAAGGGGAGTAGTTTTGCCAACTATTCTTCCGGGTGATATGGAGCTGATAAATCAGGAACTGGATTTTCTTGGTGTAAATTCCTACTACACGATTTACGCCAAAGCAGATCCGGACAACTGGCCTTTGGGAATGAAGCAGGTAACTTCGGGCAGAAATAAAACGGATGCCGATTGGGAAGTTGTTCCCGAGGGAATGTATGAGCTTCTAAAATGGATCGATGCAAGCTATCATCCTAAGAAAATTATTATTACTGAGAATGGGGCTGCCTCCAACGATTGGGTAAACCAGGACGGCAAGGTGGAGGATCCGAACAGAATAGATTACCTCAGGCAGTATTTAACCGCAATCAATCAGGCAATGAATGAAGGTGTTCCGGTAAAAGGCTATTATGTATGGTGTTTTTGTGATAATTTCGAATGGGCTTGGGGACTGAGCAGGCGTTTTGGTATAGTATATGTAGATTACGCTACTCAGCAAAGAATTCCTAAAGAAAGTGCCTACTGGTTGTCCGATGTTATTAAAAATAATGGATTTTAGGAGATGATCAGATGAGCAAAACAATTGTAGTAACAGGTGCAGGCCGAGGATTGGGGTACAGCGATTGCTCTTGATATTGACAACATACCAAAGGATTTGCTATATATGGAGCATACACGCAAGCCACTACCCTGGTAGTTTTGTGTGAATATAGGTCGGAATACTAGATTATGTCAACCGCTGAAAGGACTGAGTATAGCATATGAGAAGGGTTAAAATCGGGATCATCGGGTGCGGAGTAATCAGCCATACCTACTTATCTAACATTAAGGCGTTTTTCCCATGGCTTGAGATTGCTGCTTGTGCCGACATATATACTGATAAGGCAAGAGGCGTAGCAGAAAAATATTCAATAGCCAGGGCATGCACTGTCGATGAGCTTTTGGAGGATGAAAGCATCGAAATCATTATAAATCTGACTATTCCGGCTGCACACGCTCAGATTAACCAGAAGGCATTATTGTCAGGTAAGCATGTGTATTGTGAAAAGCCACTTGCCTTATCTGTTGAAGATGCGCGCAGTACGGTTGAGCTGGCAAAAAGCAAGAATCTGATGCTTGGCTGTGCACCAGAAACCTTTTTAGGGGCCGCCCTTCAAACATGCAGAAGGATTATTGATGAGGGTTGGATTGGCAAGCCGATATCAGCCACCGCAAACATGATTTCTCACGGTCCTGAGACATGGCATAGTTCACCTGAGTTTTTCTACAAAAAGGGCTCGGGGCCGATGCTTGATATGGGACCTTACTATCTTACGGCGCTGGTGTCACTGCTGGGGCCTGTTAGGAGAACGGCATGCTTTGCCAGTATCGGCAGCAAGAAAAGAACCATACACAGCAACCCGCTTAAGGGTAAGGAAATGGACGTGGAGGTGCCTACATCATACACCGGTATTTTGCAGTTTGACAGCGGTGTCCACGCAAACATTAATATGACCTTCGATGTCTGGCTGTCCAACTTGCCCAAGCTGGAGATATACGGAACAGAAGGAAGCTTGTTTGTGCCGGATCCTAATATGTGCGCCGGACAGATTAAGATATTCCGAAAGGAAAAGGTGCTGGATCAGCTGAATAGTAAAAACTACAATGAAGAGAATGCGAAGACCTATTCTACTGACTTTGGCAGCTTACAGGAGATGCCTCAGCTTTACCAGCAGCCCTTGGACTATTTCAGAGGGCTTGGCGTGCTTGATATGGCTTTTGCTCTGGTTAACGGCCGCAGGCATCGTGCAAATGAGGAGCTGGCATATCATGTCACAGAAGCATTGCTGAGCTTTGATACCGCGGCGGGAAATGGCGGAGTGTATCATATGGAATCCACATGCCAGCGGCCTGAGCCCCTACCCATAGGACTGGATTTTGGAGAGCTGGATTAGTAGACTTACCGGCATAGGAATAACGCACTGTTGAAAACTTTAACTAGTGGGAAGAAATATGTCTAAAAAAGCCTTATTTTATAGACGGTTAGCCATAAAATGAGCTGAAATAGGGGTATTGTACTGAAATTGCACCCCATTACTTGCAAAAGATAGCAGTGCGGTCTACTCGCAAAAAGCATCCTCTAGATAGTTCTTGACAATGAGTTTATTATATGATAAATTATTTATTGCTCCGTCTTGGAGGTCTTTTTTTTTGCTATCAACTATTGTAGCTGAAAAACAGGAATATGAACCAATAGGCTGTGCACCCTAAAAGAAAAAGGGGCTGGAGGTGTTGCAAAATGAGAGTTAAAATTATAATGGCATGTGCAGATTGCAAGCAGAGAAACTACAGCACAAAGAAGAACAAGAAGAACGATCCTGACAGGATTGAAATGAAGAAATACTGCAAGTTCTGCCACAAGCATACGTTACACAAGGAAACAAAATAAGTTAGTGGAGGTACGAGTGATGGCTGAAAATGCAAAAACATCTAAACTGACCAATTTCAAGAATAAATTCGTCAAGTTTTTCAAGGATATCAGGACGGAATTGAAGAAGGTTATCTGGCCTTCAAGAAAACAGCTAATTAATAGCACAATATCAGTGCTGCTTATTTGTCTTCTTCTCGGTGCAGTGGTTTGGGTCTCTGACTTAGCTTTTGGGCAGTTAGTTGCATGGACTCTGAGGAAATGATGAAGGAGGACATAATACACAATGGTTGTAAATGAAATGCCAGAAATAGCCAAATGGTATGTAGTGCATACATATTCCGGCTATGAAAACAAAGTAAAGGCCAATCTGGAAAAGATAGTTGAAAACAGAAGCATGCATGAGCATATTCTGGATATTGTTGTACCGATGGAAGAACAGATCGAAATAAAGGATGGCAAGAAAAAAGCCACTCTAAGGAAAGTATTTCCCGGCTATGTTCTGGTTAAAATGGTCATGACGGATGAATCCTGGTATGTTGTTAGGAATACCAGAGGCGTAACCGGCTTTGTGGGTCCGGGTTCAAAGCCCGTGCCGCTGACAGACGAAGAAGTAAGAACAATGGGTGTTGAAGAGTTTGCACCTATGCTTGATTATGAAGTGAATGACAATGTGAGAGTTATTAGCGGCCCTCTTGAAAACTTCATCGGTATTGTTGAGGATATCAATATGGAGAAGAAGAAGGTAAGGGTTGCAGTTTCCATGTTTGGAAGAGAAACTCCGGTTGAACTGGAGCTGACACAGATACAGAAGTTATAGTTTGATAGGTAGAAGGCCCAGGGGCCTCTTTCTATAAAGGCAGTAAGGTAAGAAGCGTAAATTATTACGGTTCATGAAAAGAATTGGGAGGTGGATGAAAGCCATGGCTAAAAAAATTACGGGTTATATTAAGCTTCAGATTCCTGCGGGGAAGGCAACTCCGGCTCCACCGGTTGGACCAGCTTTAGGACAGCATGGTGTAAACATCATGGGATTTTGCAAGGAGTTTAATGAGAGAACTGCTAAAGATGCGGGATTGATCATTCCTGTCATTATCACCGTTTATGGTGACAGATCTTTTTCCTTTATAACAAAAACTCCTCCGGCGGCAGTACTTTTAAAGAAGGCCTGCAAAATCGAAAGCGGTTCCGGTAAGCCGAACAGCGAGAAGGTAGCAAAGATTAAGATGGCAGAGGTTAAGAAAATAGCCGAGATTAAAATGCCTGACCTTAATGCAGCTAATATCGATTCAGCAGCCAGAATAATCGCCGGTACAGCCAGAAGCATGGGCATTACGGTGGAGGAGTAAGCAGAAGGTAAGCAAGAAGTGGGAGGAACTTAGTTTCCGAAAAATATTACCACATAAGCGTTTTCGCAATGCGAAATCGCCGTGAAGGAGAGGATAATAGTGAAGAGAGGAAAGAAATATCTCGAGAGTGCTAAGCTCGTTGACAAGACTGCATTATATGATCCGGCACAGGCTCTGGATCTTGCTAAGAAGACCGCCAAGGCTAAGTTTGACGAGACCGTTGAAGCACACATCAGACTTGGCGTTGACTCAAGACATGCTGACCAGCAGGTCAGAGGCGCAGTTGTTCTTCCACATGGCACCGGTAAAACTGTTAGAGTGCTTGTGTTTGCAAAGGGCGACAAAGCAAAGGAAGCGGAACAGGGTGGAGCAGATTATGTAGGAGCGGAAGACCTTGTTGCAAAGATTCAGAATGAGAACTGGTTTGATTTTGATGTGGTTGTAGCTACGCCTGATATGATGGGTGTTGTAGGTAGACTTGGTAAGGTGCTTGGACCAAAGGGGCTTATGCCAAACCCCAAGGCAGGTACAGTTACAATGGATGTTGAAAAGGCAATCGCAGACATAAAAGCCGGTAAGATAGAGTATAGGCTGGATAAGACAAATATTATTCACTGCCCGATTGGAAAGGTATCCTTTGATCTGGATAAGCTCAATGACAACTTCCGCACTCTTATGAGTGCAATTGTCAAGGCTAAGCCGGCTGCTGCAAAGGGTCAGTACCTCAAAAGCGTAGTTGTTACAACTACTATGGGCCCTGGTATTAAGGTAAATCCTGCCAAGGTAACCGATTAGTTTGGGATTTTGCTTTACAAGCAGTGAATAATGCTGTAATATAGATTTTGGCTGTTCGAGCAGTCGTAACTGAATATGTAACATACCGCAGACAGCAGGTGCCCAGTGCATAACAGGCGAAAGCCGGCCCGCCGAGGATGAATTGATTTAGATAAAGATCATAACCCTTGATGTCTGCTGCATGTAGATACAAGGGTTTTTCATTATTATGATATATAAAGAGGAGGTGGGAGATTTGCCCAAGGAAAACACTATAAAACAGAAACAAGAAATTGTTAATACTATCAGCAGCAAGATGAAAGCAGCGAAGGCCATTGTTTTTGCTGATTACAGAGGATTGACTGTCGAGCAGGACACTCAGCTTCGAAGCGAGCTTAGGAATGCAGGTGTTGAGTATAAGGTTGTAAAAAACACGCTTACCAGATTCGCGGCTAGGGAGAATGGGCTCGATGGTCTTGATGAGTTCTTCAATGGACCGACAGCGATGGCTTCAAGTGAAAGTGATCCTGTAGCACCTGCTAAGATATTGTGTGAGTTTGCCAAGAAAAACAACAAGCTTGAGCTCAAGGTAGGTGTTGTGGAAGGTAGGATTATTGATGTGAACGGTATGAAGGCTTTGGCCGAGCTACCGTCGAAGGAAGTGCTTCTTGCCAGAGTGCTTGGTGGTCTTAATGCGCCGATATCCGGGCTGGTCAATGTTCTCAATGGGAACATTAGAGGCTTGGTAGTTGCACTTAACGCAATAGCAGAACAGAAAGCAAAAGCAGCGAATGCTTAGCATATTAGTAGTTAAAATTTAAATTAAACAAAAATTATGGAGGTATTTTAAAATGGCTAGTGATAAAGTTGTAAAGTTAATCGAGGAAGTAAAGGAATTGACAGTATTGGAGCTTGCAGATCTCGTTAAGGCTCTCGAAGAAGAGTTTGGCGTATCAGCAGCAGCCCCTGTAGCAGTAGCAGCAGCACCGGCAGCGGGCGGAGCAGCAGCACCTGCAGAGGAAGAAAAGACTGAATTTGATGTAGTTCTCAAGGACGTTGGCGCAGAGAAGATTAAGGTTATTAAGGTAGTTAGAGAAATCACAGCTCTTGGGCTGAAAGAAGCTAAGGATCTGGTTGACGGAGCTCCTAAGACTGTTAAGGAAAATGTCAGCAAGGAAGAAGCTACTTCGATTCAGGAGAAGTTTAAGGAAGTTGGCGCTACAGTAGAAATCAAGTAATTCAACTTGCCCACCTCAGCTTGAGAATAGCTGGGAAAGCTAATTTATCCAGTGGATGACCCCAAAAAGTTGTTCACTGGATTTATTTTGTCCATTATTGGAATCCCTTAAAAAAACTGCCCAAAAAAACTTTGGAAATTACGAAAAATACAGCACAAATATTACGTTGACAAGTTGACAACGATGTGTTAGAATTATAAACTGCGTTATAATTGAAATGTGATAATTTTTGCATTTTTACAGACTGATTTCTTCACAGAACGATTATAGCACAGGAGAATAAATTAGACAAGAATTGTTAATAATTAATTAATGGTTGTTTAGGCAATTTTATGGTAAGATTGCCAGCGTGGATTAGCCCCAAAAGCTTTTAATAATACTACTAAAAGCTTTAAAATATACACCGGTGGTTCGGACGAGTTTTGTACGGATACGGCCGGTGATCCGGTTGGATTGCATGAATGCAAGCCTTTCAAGTGAGGTTTTTGATATGCAGTCTTGATTTTTGAAAAAAAGCATGGCAAAAACCTGGAAAGTGATGTTCGATTTACAACAAATCATAATTTATGAGGTGATTTTTAATGGTACATCCCGTACAACTGGGCCGAAATACAAGGATGAGCTACTCCAGAATAAATGAAGCCCTGGAGATGCCCAATCTAATTGAGGTGCAGAAGAACTCTTACAGGTGGTTTCTGGAAGAAGGTCTTAGAGAAGTATTTAGGGACGTGTCGCCGATCCAGGATTATACTGGCAACCTGATACTGGAGTTTCCGGATTATAAGCTCGAGGATGATAACCCAAAGTACAGTGTTGAGGAATGCAAGGAAAGAGATACTACATACTCCGCGCCTCTGAAGGTTAAGGTTCGTCTGATTAATAAGGAAACCGGCGAGGTGAAGGAACAGGAAATATTTATGGGTGATTTTCCTCTGATGACTGAGAATGGTACCTTTGTTATTAATGGTGCCGAGAGGGTTGTTGTCAGTCAGTTGGTCAGGTCTCCCGGAATTTACTTCTCAAGGAAGCTGGACAAAACAGGTAAGAATCTCTATTCTGCTACAGTAATTCCTAATCGTGGTGCATGGCTGGAATACGAGACCGATTCAAATGATGTTATGTATGTCAGGATAGACAGGACCAGAAAGCTGCCTATTACCGTCATACTTCGTGCGCTCGGGTACGGAACGGATTTAGCTATTTCAGAATTGCTCGGTGAAGATGACAGAATTTTGGCAACGATACAAAAGGACAATGCCAAGACGACTGATGAGGGCCTGATTGAGATTTATAAAAGACTCAGACCCGGTGAACCGCCGACAGTTGAGAGTGCCACGACACTTTTGAACAATTTGTTCTTTGATCCTAAGAGATATGATCTTGCAAAGTTCGGAAGGTTTAAGTTTAATAAGAAGCTTTCTATTTCTTCGAGAATAATGGGGCACAGGTCTGCAGAAAAGATAATTAATCCCGAAACCGGTGAAATCATTATCGAAGAAGATGAAGTAATAGATAGAGAGAAAGCCAAAGAGATTCAGAATGCAGGGATAAATTCTATCTATCTTAATATTGAAGGTAAAAAGGTCAGAGTAATTGGTAATGGTACGGTGGATCTTGGAGCCTTCGTAGGCTTTGATACATCTGATATGGGTATTACGGAGAAGGTCTGTTTGGGACCTCTGAAAAAGCTCATGGAGGAGAACGAGTCGGAGAAGGATTTGAAGAAGGCAATTTTAGATAATGTGGATAAGCTTGTACCGAAGCACATTACAGTCGAAGATATTATTGCCTCCATTAACTACCTTATCCATCTAAACTATGACATAGGCTCCGATGACGATATAGATCATCTTGGAAACAGAAGGCTACGCTGCGTTGGCGAGCTTCTGCAAAACCAGTTTAGAATAGGTCTATCAAGAATGGAAAGAGTGGTTAGGGAAAGAATGACCATTCAGGATATTGACATTGTTACGCCTCAGGCATTGATTAATATCAGACCTGTAGCGGCTTCGATTAAGGAATTTTTCGGAAGCAGCCAGCTGTCTCAGTTCATGGATCAGACCAATCCACTTGCAGAGCTGACCCACAAGAGGCGCCTGAGCGCATTGGGACCCGGAGGCCTTAGCAGAGAGAGAGCTAGCTTTGAGGTGCGTGACGTCCACTATTCCCATTATGGCCGCATGTGTCCAATTGAGACACCTGAAGGCCCAAACATTGGATTGATAGGATCCTTGAGCACTTATGCTCGAATCAATGAATATGGCTTTATTGAAGCACCCTACAGAAGAATTGACAAGACTAAGGGAGTAGTTTCAGATACGATTGATTATCTTACAGCGGATGAGGAGGATTTATTCATCATAGCTCAGGCCAACGAGGCACTGGACGGGGATAACAGATTCAAAGATAAGAAGGTTTTGTGCAGATACAAGGATGATATCCTTGAGGTCGAGAGCGATCGCGTGGATTACATGGATGTATCGCCCAAGCAGCTGGTTTCTGTTGCGACGGCTATGATTCCTTTCCTTGAGAATGATGACGCAAACCGTGCTTTGATGGGTTCAAACATGCAGCGTCAGGCGGTGCCATTGATTAAGCCGCAAGCTCCAATCATAGGGACGGGTATCGAATACAAAGCCGCTAAGGATTCTGGAACAGTAGTGCTTGCGCGTAGTGCGGGCACAGTTGATAGGGTTTCGGCGGATGAGATAGTTGTACGCACAAAGGGCGGGAAAAAGGAACACTACAAGCTTTTAAAATACACCAGGTCCAACCAGGGCACCTGTATAAATCAAAGACCTTTAGTTAAGAGAGGCGATGTTCTTAAGGCAGGCGATGTTATTGCCGACGGTCCGTCTACTGATAAGGGTGAGATCGCTCTTGGAAAGAACGTCCTTATCGGCTTCATGACCTGGGAAGGTTACAATTACGAGGATGCTATCCTGATTAGCGAGAAGCTTGTTGAGGATGATGTTTTCACCTCTATTCATATTGAAGAATATGAAGCGGAGGCCAGAGACACTAAGCTGGGCCCCGAGGAAATTACCCGTGATATACCTAATGTAAGTGAAGAATCCCTTAAGGATCTTGATGACAGAGGTATTATCAGGATTGGTGCAGAGGTCAGAGCCGGCGATATTCTGGTAGGAAAGGTTACACCAAAGGGTGAAACAGAATTGACGGCTGAGGAAAGGCTATTGAGAGCTATCTTCGGCGAGAAGGCTAGAGAAGTAAGAGATACCTCGCTGAGAGTTCCCCATGGAGAATCCGGTATTATCGTTGATGTCAAGGTATTTACCAGAGAAAATGGCGACGAGCTGCCGCCTGGAGTCAATCAGCTGGTTAGGTGTTATATTGCGCAGAAGAGAAAGGTGTCCGTTGGAGACAAGATGGCAGGAAGGCACGGTAACAAGGGCGTTATTTCCAGGGTGCTTCCTGAAGAGGATATGCCCTTCCTTCCCGATGGCACACCCCTTGAGATTGTGTTAAATCCCCTCGGTGTTCCTTCGCGTATGAATTTAGGACAGGTACTGGAGGTTCATCTTGGCTATGCTGCAAAAGCACTGGGATGGCAAATTGCGACACCCGTATTTGACGGCGCAATGGAGCAGGATATCGTTGATACGCTTCAAGAGGCTGGACTGGCTGAGGATGGCAAATCCGTACTTTATGATGGAAGAACAGGGGAAGCCTTTGAAAATCGTGTAACGGTTGGTTATATGTATATACTTAAGCTGGCGCATCTTGTCGATGATAAGATACATGCCCGTTCAACAGGACCTTATTCTCTTGTTACACAGCAGCCTCTTGGCGGTAAGGCACAGTTTGGCGGACAGAGGTTTGGAGAGATGGAGGTTTGGGCTCTCGAAGCATATGGAGCCTCATATACCTTGCAGGAGATTCTAACGGTCAAGTCTGACGATGTTGTCGGTAGAGTTAAGACCTATGAATCCATTGTCAAGGGAGAAAACATTCCTGAACCGGGCATCCCAGAATCGTTCAAGGTACTGATTAAGGAGCTTCAGAGTCTGGCCCTTGATGTTAAGGTGTATTCTGAGGAGCGTGAAGAAATCACCATTAAGGAATCTGCAGAGGACGATATGGAAGAGCTCAATGTAAACATTGAGGGGCGCGAGGATGAAACGCCTGCAATCGATTATGAAGACCTGACAGATGATTTGATAGATGATGGAGATATTGACGATTTTGATATCGGCGAGATCATATCCTCTGATGATAGTATTGATGTCACTCTCGGAGACGACTTATTCTCCGAGGATGAGGATTTCGGTGAAAACCTGGACGATGAGGATTTTTAGGAGGGAGATGTGGCCATGTTTGAAATGAATAATTTTGATGCTATTAAAATTGGTTTGGCTTCCCCGGAGAAAATCAGAGAATGGTCAAGGGGAGAGGTTAAGAAGCCTGAAACAATTAACTACAGAACCTTGAAGCCCGAACGGGACGGCCTTTTCTGCGAGAGGATCTTTGGACCTCAAAAGGACTGGGAATGCCATTGCGGCAAGTATAAAAGAATTAGATATAAAGGTATCGTTTGTGACAGATGCGGCGTTGAAGTAACCCGCTCCAAGGTAAGACGAGAGCGTATGGGCCATATTGAACTGGCTGCCCCTGTGTCTCACATATGGTATTTCAAAGGTATCCCCAGTAGGATGGGTCTTATACTTGATATGTCCCCGAGGGCACTTGAGAAGATACTGTATTTTGCCTCCTATGTCATTATTGATCCCGGACAGACGCCTCTTTCAAAGAAGCAGATCATGACCGAGAAGGAGTACAGGGATAGTGTAGATAAGTTCGGATATAGCTTTAAAGCCGGTATGGGCGCAGAGGCTGTAAGAGAGCTGCTGATGGAAATTGATCTGGAAAAGCAGTCTAAGGAACTGAGAGCCGAGCTCGAGGATGCTACAGGGCAAAAGCGCATTAGGATTATAAAGAGGCTTGAGGTGGTAGAGGCCTTCAGACTTTCAGGGAATATGCCTGAGTGGATGATTCTGGACGTGGTACCGGTTATTCCGCCCGAGCTGCGTCCTATGGTGCAGCTGGATGGTGGCAGATTTGCTACCTCGGATCTTAATGACCTCTACAGGCGCGTAATTAACAGAAATAACCGTCTTAAGAGATTGTTGGATTTGGGTGCTCCTGATATTATCGTAAGAAATGAGAAGAGAATGCTGCAGGAAGCTGTAGACGCTCTTATAGATAATGGTAGGAGAGGAAGACCTGTAACGGGTCCTGGAAACAGGCCTCTTAAGTCGCTTTCAGATATGCTTAAAGGCAAGCAGGGACGTTTCCGACAAAATTTGCTGGGAAAACGTGTTGACTATTCCGGACGATCTGTAATTGTTGTGGGACCGGAGTTGAAAATATTCCAGTGTGGTCTTCCTAAGGAAATGGCACTGGAGCTGTTCAAGCCCTTTGTGATGAAGAAGCTTGTAAATGACGGCTTGGCGCATAACATTAAGAGTGCCAAGAGAATGGTGGAAAGAGTCAAGCCTGAGGTTTGGGATGTTTTAGAGGAAGTTATCAAGGAGCACCCGGTTCTATTAAACCGTGCACCTACGCTCCACAGACTAGGAATTCAGGCTTTTGAGCCTGTACTGGTCGAGGGTAAGGCATTGAAGCTTCATCCTCTGGTGTGTACCGCATATAATGCTGACTTTGATGGTGACCAGATGGCTGTTCACGTACCGCTGTCGGCAGAGGCACAGGCGGAAGCCAGATTTTTGATGCTCTCTGCAAACAATTTGCTTGCTCCGAAGGATGGGAAGCCTATTACTGTACCGACACAGGACATGGTACTGGGCTGCTACTATCTCACAATTGACCGAGAGGGTGAGCCTGGTGAGGGCAAGATATTTGGGTCTCTGAATGAGGCTGTAATGGCTTATGAGAACGGTTATGTGGGGCTTCACGCGCTGATACACATCAAAGTTACCAAGACCATTGATGGCAAACCTCAATCGAAGATTATTGATGCAACTGTTGGGAAACTGTTGTTTAACGATGCGATACCTCAGGATTTGGGCTTTGTCGATAGAACAGATCCCGAGAAGCAGTTTGATTTGGAGATATCCAGCTTGGTTACTAAGAAGGAGCTTGGAAAGATTATTGATAGATGTATCAAGGTGCATGGCACAACACACACTGCTATTGTACTTGATAAAATCAAGGACCTGGGCTTCAACTATTCGACCAAGGGCGCCATCACAGTAAGCGTTTCGGATATGATTATCCCTGGTGTAAAGAAGACCTATATTGATGAGACTGAACAGAAAATTGACAACATCACCAAGATGTACAAGAGAGGACTTATTTCCGAGGAGGAAAGGTACAACTCTGTAATACAGGCGTGGACGCAAACCGGTGAAAACCTGACCCAGGCTTTGTTGGACTCAATGGATAAGTTCAATCCTGTATTTATGATGTCCCAGTCAGGGGCCAGAGGAAGCATCAGTCAGATTAAGCAGCTGTCAGGTATGAGGGGACTTATGGCTGATACATCGGGAAGAACGCTCGAGATTCCGATCAGAGCGAATTTCCGTGAGGGCTTGAACGTTCTGGAATACTTTATATCCACTCACGGTGCAAGAAAAGGTCTTGCAGATACGGCCTTAAGAACCGCTGACTCGGGTTACCTTACACGTCGTCTGGTTGATGTTAGTCAGGATGTTATTGTTAGAGAGCTGGACTGCGGAACCAGGAAGGGCATTGAAGTAGGCGACATCAAGGATGGTAGCGAGATAATTGAAGGTTTGGCGGAAAGACTGGTAGGCAGATATACTGCAGAGCCAATAGTTAATCCTGAAACCGGAGAAATCATCATAGAGGGCGATAAAAAGATAACTGATGACGAGGCCGAAAGGGTTGTTAAGGCAGGCATCAAAAAGGTAAAAATCAGGTCAATGCTTACATGCCATTCTGAATATGGTGTATGCGCCAAGTGCTACGGTGCAAACCTTGCTACAAATGAGGATGTTAATGTTGGAGAAGCAGTTGGTATTATTGCTGCCCAGTCCATTGGTGAGCCGGGTACGCAGCTCACTATGAGAACCTTCCACACAGGCGGTGTTGCTGGTGAGGACATCACTCAGGGTCTTCCGCGTGTTGAGGAGCTCTTTGAAGCCAGAAAGCCAAAGGGACTTGCGGTTATTTCAGAAGTGGCAGGTACTGTGACAATCAGTGATACAAAGAAGAAGAGAGAAGTCATTGTAACTACTGAAGACGGAGAGGCTCGTACCTATATGATCCCCTACGGATCCAGAGTGAAGGTATCCGACAATGATGTAATAGAAGCGGGCGATGAAATTACTGAAGGCTCAGTCAATCCCCATGACATTCTCAAGATCAAGGGCGTTAAGGGAGTTCAGTCCTACTTGCTCCAGGAAGTTCAGAGAGTGTATAGATTGCAGGGCGTTGATATTAATGATAAGCATATTGAAGTAATCATCAGGCAAATGCTTAGGAAGGTCAAGATTGAAGATGCAGGCGATACAAACATGCTTCCCGGCGGACTTGTGGATATGTTTGATTTCGAAGAAGAGAATGCACGGGTTACAGCAGAGGGCTTGAGGCCAGCTAAGGGAAAACGCACCCTGCTGGGTATTACCAAAGCCTCACTGGCTACAGAATCATTCCTGTCTGCGGCTTCCTTCCAGGAGACCACTAGAGTATTGACCGAAGCTGCTATCAAGGGCAAGGTGGATCCACTTGTTGGACTGAAGGAGAACGTGATAATTGGTAAACTGATTCCGGCTGGAACGGGCATGAGCAGATATAAGGATATTACAATAAGCACGGTTTCGGAGTAATGGCACAGGGTGACGTTTTCCCTGTGTTGGGCATTTTGCGATGTTACATGTTTTGAGTTCCGCTTCACAATACATTGCGGGCATGGATGAAAGTATGTCACTATATATTGTGCAGCTAAGTTTGATTAATGTTACATCGCAAAAGCCTTGTGTTATGTTCATCTTGACAAACACGGAACTGCGGTGATAAAATATTTCAGTGCGAATTTATGAGAGGGATAGGTGCGTACTTGTGCTGGAGGTTTTAAAGAGCAGCAATAAGGCTATAGGAGTTAAGCAGACCTTGAAGGCTGTAGAGAATGACATGGCGAAGATGGTATTTATTGCAAGGGACGCAGATGAAAAGGTTACAGGAAGTCTTAAGGAGCTTTGCGTTTCAAATGATGTTGCACTAGAGTATGTCGAAACCATGAAACAGCTGGGTAAGGCGGTAGGCATTGAAGTAGGTGCTTCAGCGGTCTGTTTACTAAAGTAGGCACAGAGGACTGCACTTATGCCAAAGCGAAAACATTTGGATAACAGTTAATTACTTAGTTTAGAATAAAGAACATCATTATTGTCGAAAGGAGGTGTATGGATTGCCAACATTTAATCAGATGGTCAGGAAGGGAAGAGAGACGGTTGAATACAAATCAAATTCTCCTGCTCTTCAAAGAGGCTTCAACTCGCTGAGAAAGAAACCTGTTAAGGTTAACTCACCTCAGAAAAGAGGCGTTTGCACTGTAGTTAGAACATCGACACCAAAGAAACCTAATTCAGCATTGAGGAAGGTTGCAAGGGTACGTTTGACTAATGGGATAGAAGTGACTGCTTACATTCCCGGAATAGGACACAATCTTCAGGAGCATAGTGTTGTGCTTATCAGAGGAGGCAGGGTTAAGGATCTTCCCGGCGTAAGGTATCATATCGTCAGAGGAACTCTTGACACGGCAGGTGTTACCAATAGACTGCAGAGCCGTTCAAAGTACGGAGCCAAGAGACCTAAGGCAGCTAAGAAGTAATACGCCAGAAATGACAAATTGAGCAGTGCCAAGTATCTTGTAACGATAAAGTTATTTTATATATTACATGTACGGACGCACTAACGAGGACCTTCGGGTTCCGAGTACCTCAAAGCTGAAGGGGTAGAGCCCCTATTATTTATTAAAGGAGGGAAGTAAAGTGCCAAGAAAAGGACATACTCCAAAAAGAGACATTCTGCCGGATCCCATTTATAATGACAAGGTTGTTACAAAGCTGATAAACAACATCATGCTTGACGGACAGAAGGGTGTAGCTCAGAGAATTTGCTATGACGCCTTTGACATTATCAAGGAGAAGCTGGGCAAGGATCCTCTTGAAGTATTTGAGCAGGCAATGAACAACATAATGCCTGTGTTGGAGGTTAAAGCCAGGAGAGTTGGTGGTGCAACCTATCAGGTGCCTATGGAAGTAAGACCTGAAAGAAGACAAGCGCTCGGACTCAGATGGTTAGTTAACTATTCACGCCTCAGAGGCGAGAAAACAATGAAGGAAAGACTTGCCGGAGAAATAATGGATGCTGTTAACGGAGCCGGCGGAGCCTTCAAAAAGAAGGAAGATACGCATAAGATGGCAGAGGCTAATAAGGCTTTTGCACATTATCGTTGGTAAGCAATAGCTATATTGCCGGGCTTTACGATGTTGAAGTTAAATCGTTAAAGCCCTTGATGGACATATCGAGGAAGAAAGGAGGCATACATGCCCAGGCAGTTTACATTAGAAAAAACAAGAAATATTGGTATAATGGCACACATTGATGCCGGTAAAACAACTACTACTGAGAGAATCTTGTTTTACACAGGAAGGCTGCACAAGATGGGAGAGACCCACGAAGGTGCTGCTACTATGGACTTCATGGAGCAGGAGCAGGAAAGAGGGATTACTATCTCCTCCGCTGCTACAACAGCTCAATGGAAGGGACATAGAATAAACATTATAGATACGCCGGGGCACGTTGACTTTACGGTAGAGGTTGAAAGATCTCTTAGAGTTCTCGATGGTTCAGTGACACTTTTCTGTGCAAAGGGAGGGGTTGAGCCTCAGTCAGAAACAGTATGGAGACAGGCTGACAAATACAACGTGCCTCGCATTGCTCATATTAATAAGATGGATATTATGGGTGCAGACTTCTTTAACTGCATCCAAATGATGAAGGACAGGCTAAAAGCTAATGCTGTTCCGATTCAGTTGCCTATCGGCAAGGAAGACGATTTTCAGGGTGTAGTCGATTTAGTAACCATGAAGGCATCATATTATCTGGGTGATAATGGTGAAGTGGTGGATGAGGAACCGATACCGGAGGATATGATCGAAATTGTTGACAAATATCGTAATATGTTAATTGAAACTGTTGCTGAACAAGACGAGGTTCTCATGGAAAAGTACCTCGAAGGCGAGGAGCTTACCGTAGAAGAAATACGTGCAGGAATCAGAAAGGCTACCATAGCAGTTAAAATGATACCCGTTACCTGTGGATCTTCTTACAAAAATAAGGGAGTGCAGCAGCTGTTAGATGCGATTATTGAATATATGCCTTCGCCTTTGGATGTGCCGGCTATTACCGGAGTTTCAGCAGATGATGCCGATGAAATACTTGAAAGAGCAGCAGATGATGATGGACCTTTTTCTGCACTGGCCTTCAAAATCGTGGCAGATCCCTTTGTTGGGAAGCTCTGTTTCTTCAGAGCATATTCCGGGATGCTGAAGTCAGGGTCATATGTACTCAATTCAACCAAGCAGAAGAGGGAGCGCATTGGAAGAATACTTCTAATGCATGCCAATCATAGGGAGGATACCGATACGGTATACTCCGGCGACATCGCGGCGGCTGTAGGACTTAAGGACACTGCTACAGGAGACACCCTTTGCAGTGAAGATGCACCGATTATACTGGAGTCTATGGAGTTTCCCGAGCCGGTTATACACGTTGCTGTTGAGCCAAAGACGAAAGCAGGCCAGGAAAAAATGTCCGCAGCTTTGGCCAAGCTTTCCGAAGAGGATCCTACTTTTAAGGCTCATACAGACGTAGAGACAGGCCAGACAATCATTTCTGGTATGGGAGAACTGCATCTGGAGATAATTGTTGACAGGCTGATGAGGGAGTTCAAGGTCGAAGCCAACGTAGGGCAGCCACAGGTCGCATACAAGGAAACAATACGCAAGGCTGTCAAGAGTGAAGGGAAGTTTGTCCGACAGTCAGGCGGCAGAGGCCAATATGGTCACTGCGTATTGGAGATTGAGCCTCAGGAACCAGGCAGCGGCTACGAATTTGTTAACAAAATTGTCGGCGGTGCTATACCAAAAGAGTATATTCCGGCGATTGACGAAGGTATACAGGATGCCATGAAGAATGGTGTTTTAGGAGGTTATCAGGTTCTCGACATCAAGATTACCCTTGTGGATGGATCCTATCATGATGTGGACTCATCTGAGATGGCTTTCAAAATTGCAGGTTCCATTGGCTTTAAGGACGGGTGTCGAAAGGCTGATCCCGCATTGCTGGAGCCTATTATGAAGGTCGATGTTGTTGTGCCTGAAGTGTATATGGGAGATGTAATGGGTGATCTTAATTCCCGAAGAGGAAGGATAGAAGGCATGGAAAGCAGGTCCGGCGCCCAAGTTATTTCGGCAAACGTACCCCTTGCGAGCATGTTTGGATATGCTACAGAGCTTCGTTCCAGAACTCAGGGCAGAGGTGTATTTACAATGCAATTCGATCACTATGAAGAGGTTCCCAAGAGTATTCAGGAATCTATTCTGAAGTGAGTGCGGCCAATGTGCTGCAGATGTTTATGATACGTTTGTAGCATATAAAATATAATAACTACTAATTATTCAGTATTATACTGAAAAGGGAGGAGATTTTAAAATGGGTAAGGCCAAATTTGAAAGAAACAAACCCCACGTTAACATTGGAACTATTGGTCACGTTGACCACGGAAAGACTACTTTGACAGCAGCTATAACAAAGGTTCTCGGCTTCTCCGGGAAAGCTAACTTTACCGCTTATGATCAGATTGACAAAGCTCCGGAAGAAAAAGCCAGAGGAATCACGATTTCAACTTCTCATGTTGAGTATGAGACTGAGACCAGACACTACGCTCATGTTGACTGCCCCGGCCATGCTGACTATGTTAAGAACATGATCACCGGTGCCGCTCAGATGGATGGAGCTATACTTGTCGTATCGGCTGCAGACGGCCCGATGCCTCAGACCAGAGAGCATATACTCCTTGCTGGTCGTGTTGGCGTTCAGCACATTATTGTTTTCCTTAACAAGTGCGACATGGTTGATGATGATGAACTGATTGAGCTCGTTGAAATGGAGCTTAGAGAACTGCTCAGCTCTTACGATTACGACGGAGACAGTATTCCAATAATCAGAGGCTCTGCATTGGAAGCTCTTGAGTGCCAAGCCACGGATCAGAGCGATCCGAAATACAAGCCTATTCTTGACTTGATGGATGCAGTCGACAGCTATATTCCTACTCCTGAAAGACCCACGGACAAACCGTTCCTGATGCCTGTTGAGGACGTATTCTCAATTACAGGCCGTGGCACGGTTGCTACCGGTAGAGTAGAAAGAGGAACTATCAAGGTTGGCGAGGAAGTTGAAATCGTTGGTTTGATGGATGAGCCCAGAAAGTCAGTTGTCACAGGTGTTGAAATGTTCAGAAAGCTTCTTGATCAGGCTGTTGCCGGTGATAATATCGGTTGCCTGCTTAGAGGTGTTCAGAGAGACGAAATTGAAAGAGGACAGGTTCTTGCAAAAACCGGTTCAATTAAACCTCATACTCATTTCAAGGGTCAAGTTTACGTTCTGACTAAGGAAGAGGGCGGCAGACATACTCCGTTTTTCAATGGCTACAGACCTCAGTTCTACTTCAGAACAACTGACGTTACCGGTGTTGCTGAGCTTCCAGAGGGCGTAGAAATGTGCATGCCCGGCGATCATATTGAAATGACTATCAAGCTTATTACTCCGATCGCTATGGATCAGGGACTGAAGTTCGCTATCCGTGAAGGCGGAAGAACTGTTGGTTCAGGCTCTGTTACAAGCATAATCGAATAATAACCAGGAAAAGAGAGCCGCCTTCTATAAGGCGGCTCTTTTTGCATATCGGGACGAAATAGGCACGATATGCCAGGTGATGATTGAATATTAATGATATGGGTATCATATATGAATAGGGCGGAGGCCTTCGATGAGAGGAGAGAATAAAGCTATGATAGAGATTAAGAAGGATATTTACTGGGTAGGGATAAGAGACTGGAGTCTTAGGCATTTTCACGGACAGGAGCTATCTACTCACAGAGGCTCAAGCTACAATTCATACTTGATAAAGGATGAGAAGACTGTATTGGTTGATACGGTATGGAATCCCTTTAGCAAAGAATTTGTAGATAGGCTTGACGCAGATGTTGGGCTTGCTAACATTGACATGATAGTGGTTAACCATGCCGAGCCTGACCACGGTGGAAGCCTTGGATACTTAATTGATAGGCTGCCTTCAAAGGATATCCCCATTTATTGTACGAAAAATGGTGCTGCAATTATTAAGAATCACTTTCATAGAGAGGATATGAACTTTCAAATCGTCAAAACAGGAGATTCTATAAATATTGGGAAATATGACCTGGTCTTTGTGGAAATGCAGATGATTCATTGGCCGGATAGTATGCTTACATATGTGAAGGGAGCTGCGACAGTATTATCAAATGATGCCTTTGGCCAGCACCTTGCAGGAATTTCACTTTTTAATGACGAAATAGACACCTGTGAACTTTTTGAGGAAGCCATTAAGTATTATGCAAACATATTAACACCATTTAGTGCCTTAATTAAGAAGAAGATTGAGCAGATTAAGGGAATGAATCTTCCGATTGATGTTATAGCGCCAAGTCACGGTGCTATATGGCGTGTTAATCCAATGCAGATTATCGATAAATACTATGAATGGGCTCAGGACTATAACGAGGGACATGCTGTTATTATTTATGATACCATGTATAATGCAACGAGGACGATGGCGCAGGCAATTGCCCGCGGGCTGGAGAAGCAGGGTATCAGGTACAAGATTTTTGATCTAGCAATAACAGATTTCAGCGACCTTATCACAGAAATTTTTAAGGCCAGGGCAGTATTGGCTGGAAGCTGTACTATAAATGGCACGGTCCTAAGACCCACAGCCGGTTTGCTGGAGGAGATTAGGGCTCACAGGTTTAAGGGTAAGCTGGGCGCAGGCTTTGGCAGCTATGGTTGGAGTGGAGAGGCACCGAAGAAAATCAGTGCTTCACTGGAAGAGGCCGGGTTAATAACCCCTCTTGCCCCATTAGGCTTTAAGTATAGCCTGACAGAGGATGATCTGAAGCAGTGTGAGGAGTTTGGCGAGAATTTTGCTAAGGAAATGAAGCAGGGGAAAGAGTTGATAAGCTAGATGGTGAAATTATTCAAAAGGGTTGGCATGAAACTGAAGAATCTTTCGCCTGCAGCTATAAGAGAGATTATAGTTATCGCTGTTATTTTGTGTGTCTCGGTTATTCTGTCAATTCCTGAATACCGTGAGGATGTGGAAAGGGAAAAGGCCTGGCGCGAGATGCGGGAAAGAATTGAACAGTCGAGTGAGAAAGGTGTCAAATAAATAGAGGCGGGGGATAAGAATGGAATTATCACAGATTAGAGAACTGGCTGATAAAGTGAGGGCTAATATATCAAGTGTGCTTGTGGGCAGAGAGGCTACAATTGATCTTGTGCTTAACAGCCTGTTTTGCGGCGGACATGTCCTGCTAGAGGATGTTCCTGGTGTAGGCAAGACTATGCTGGCAAGATGCCTGGCCAAATCTTTCGAATGCGAATTTAAGAGGGTACAATTCACGCCGGATCTTCTTCCCTCGGACATCACCGGCATAAATTACTTTGATCAAAAGCAGGGAGAATTTGTTTTCAGGCCTGGTCCTTTGTTTGCAAATATTGTACTTGCGGATGAAATAAACAGGGCTACGCCCCGCACACAGTCCAGCCTTCTGGAGTGTATGGAGGAGGGGCAGGTCACTGTTGATGGTGATACTAAAAAGCTTGAGAAGCCCTTCTTTGTAATTGCCACACAAAATCCTGTTGAAACCCGCGGTACCTTTCCATTGCCGGAGGCTCAGCTTGACAGGTTCTTCATGCGCCTTAAGATGGGGTATCCGTCGCAGCAAGAGGGCATAGAGATTCTTCAGCGATTTAAAGAGAACAATCCTGAGACAGAGTTGGAGACAGTGGCTCGTGCCGAAGCTGTGCTAGAGGCTCAGGCTTGCATTTGTGAAGTTAAGGTGTCGAATGCAATCGAGCAGTATATTGTTGATATAATTGAGCAGACGCGCCATGATGAGAAAATATTACTCGGTGTCAGCCCCAGAGGCAGCATTGCGCTGATGAGGGCTGCCCAGGTTAATGCGATTTTTGACAGCAGAGATTTTGTTATACCTGATGATGTGAAAAAGGTTTCAATTCCGGTGCTGGCTCATCGTCTATTACTAAAGGGCCATGCAATCACGGGCGGCACACAGAACGCCGAGAATGCCATTAGTGAGCTTCTGAAGAGAGTTCCTGTGCCGACCGAAGAATTCTGGGGTGTCTAAATGGATGTCATTGCACTTGCCATAATTTTTGTTTTTTGCCTGTGGCTGCAAACGTTTGTATTTTGCAAATATTCCTTTCATAAGCTTCATTACAAATGTGAATTCAGTGTAAGAGAGGCTCATGAGGGAGACGACATTTATCTTGTGGAAACAGTTTACAATAGCAAGCTCTTGCCTGTGCCCTGGCTGAAGGTGGATATCCACACCTCGCGTTGGCTTGGCTTTGCTCAGACCTGCTCTGTAGTAGCACAGGACAGCAGGCGAGTTACCAGCAGCTTTGTGCTAAAGAGCTATCAGAGGACCACAAGGAGCTGGAAGCTGAAATGCCTGAAGAGAGGCGTCTTTACTACCGAAAATGTCACCCTGATCAGCGGGGATATCCTGAACAATGCTACGGTGTCGGAGCCTGTGGAGGTAAACGCCCGCCTGACAGTCTACCCTGAGATAGTAGACCTTGAGGAGATGTTTACACCAGTTAATCTTACACAAAGCGATAATACTGTTAACAGGTGGATCGTAGATGATCCATTTATGGTAGCGGGTGCAAGGGATTATACGCCTGGAGACCCGCTAAATCGCATTCACTGGCCTGCTTCTGCAAGGTCAGGCAGGCTTATGGTAAGAAAAAATGAATTCACATCGCAGCAAAGCCTGACAGTATTGTTAAACATGCAATCGCAGCTTTATGAGTATGCAGATACGGTTAACAAACGACTTGCCGAAATCGGAATAAAGGTAGCGGCTACATTGTTTGACAGGGCTTTAAAGGAGGGCGCCACGGTGCGGTTCGGCACTAATGGCTGTGTCTTGGCAGATTCCAGACAGGCCATATTTACAGGAGAGGCCGGCGATAAGGAGCATATATCTGAGCTGTTCAAGATATTGGCAGGATTGTTGATGAAAAATGTGAAGGACTTTGAAAACCTTCTGGATGAGGTAACTCCTGTACTTGAAAATACTGAGGTTGTCATTGTCACAGCATATTTGAGCAGGAGAATAAGTGAACAGGTGGAGCTTTTGGAGGCTGCAGGAAACACGGTAAGCATCATATTGCTCGATACAGTATATGAGGCCGGCGCCCGGAGAGGAAATGCCCAGGTGTACCTGTTCTCAGACAGTAGATTTATGGAGTATGAGGGCGGGCTTGTGGAGGCTGCGGAAGAGGTAGAAATGTAAATGTGACTAGGCAGTGCTAAGCAGCAGGTCATTGGAGTAGGAAACACAATCCTGCGCAAACAGTACCGCCTGTAATTGAATAGGCACATTTAGGTATAAAGAAGGATTTAGGAAATTGCGGGGGAGAGTATGAAGGCTGGAACTCGGGTAACACTATTGCGATTATTGGCGACTGTTGCAGTGAATGCCTATATATATGCCGCTACTGTTACATTAAGGGCGGTTCTGTTTGGAACGGATGGGGGACTTGTTTCTCTTGTCATTTTTGCATCTGCCATGATTTTCGCGCACGTTGCAGTGGCCATTTTCCTACGAAAGCCCCCCGGCATCATTAAGGCGTTAGCTAACACAAAGCCTGCCAAATTCCTGGCCTTTATGCTAAAAATAAATGGTGCCGCTGAGTTTATGACCTCAACTATTGCCTGGCAAATTATGCTACTGCCAATGCTAATCAGCTTTTTTACACATAGTCGGGGAAGCATGCGTAGAGCCTTATTTGAATTAGTACCGGTCGTTATAACATATGTTGTTTCTATGAAGCATGCAAGGCTTAAGGCTTCGCTAATAATGAGCAAGGCTTATGTATATATAGGCTTTGGCATCCTTGCGCTCTGCCTGGAGCTGCCGCTCATATTCGATGAATTGCTTTATCTGCGTCCAGGACTGTTTACTGTTACGCTCTTCTTCATATTTGCCTACCTTATTGTGAAAAATCAGGAGGACATAGAGAGCAATATTTTCAGCAAAAAACACATAGAGAAGTCTATATTGCCAAAGAATCTGAGGAGCTTTAATGCTCTAACCGTTAGCGTAATATTTCTATTTGTTTTACTTTTGTTCAATCTAAAAGAGATCGTTATTACTATTATTAATTTATTAACTAAGTTGGTTGCCATTATCGCAGTTTTGTTGATGATGTTAGTGGAGTTGTTAGCTCCCAAGCAGGAGTCAATCCTGGGAGGTGGAATGCCCGGAGAATCACAACTCCCGGAATTTGGCGCTCAGCCGGGTTCACCTCTTGCCAATCTCATTATTAATGTCTTAAGTTATTTTATTTTTCTTTATCTGGCATATAGACTATTGCTTTTTGTTTTGCGAAGGTTACCTGCCTTTTGCAGGAGGGTTGCAGCGCTATTAAAGAAGCTTTTTTCAACACAAAAGGAGCGAACTCCCATTGAAGAGACTGAATTTGTTGATGAAACAGAAACTGTAAAGCCTGTTCGAGAAGTCAGCAAAGCAGGAGGTGCAAGAAGAGCAGGAAGAGGCAGAAGTGATCTTCGGCGTGTAAAGGATCCTGTGCTAAGGGTGAGGATGATGTATTCGATTATACTTGGCATGCTGCCGAGGATAGGTGTAAATCCTGATAAGTCTGATACTTCGATGGAAATCATTAAAAAAACATCCTCTTATGATGTCCTTGAGGAGTTGTATCCCTTTACGCAGGTTTATAATCGGGTTCGCTACAGGGAGCAGCTGCCGGATGACAAGATGCTTTTGGATGCACAGGAGTGCTTTGAGAAGACTGTTGAGTTGATTGGGCGTAAATGAAGCAGAGGGAAGTCAAGTACTGCCTGTTGAGCCATTTTAAACAATTGAAAAAGAACGGCTTACAAGATATAATAATCTGCAAGTGGACTTGGGGCAGATTATTATATGCCTCCGGCGGAATTGATGGCCGTGCGATATATTAGCAATAGATTCCGCGGACTTAGAAATCTATTACTAATACGCACATGGCCAATTGTATCATGGACACTC
>Ga0123334_1000443_pt1 | contig 56605 bp, 50 predicted proteins | sample BiotimSIPDNA_FD_89706 | JGI IMG/M metagenome (GOLD analysis project Ga0123334, IMG submission 89706) | Anaerobic biogas reactor microbial communites from Washington, USA - Biogas_R1 time_0 SIP DNA | ecosystem: Engineered > Bioreactor > Anaerobic > Unclassified | place: Washington, USA...
ATTGCTATAGCCACGAACGCCTGACATAACTGAATACTACAACTGGTAAGCCGTATGCCTTAGTAGGGCACGTACGGTTTGATAGGGGGGTAGCCAAGTAACTGGTTACCCTACCTTATTATTGACGCAAGGTAATTGGGAATAATTCATTGCGAAAGGGTTTGAAATCAGTGAATAGTGAATTGAAAAAGTATGGGATAAATGAAGCTATTGAACAGGAAGCAGCTTTGTACCAGGACTTGTTCATTGCGAGAGTTATTGAGCAACACCGTGATTTATACAGGGTAATTGGTGAATACGGAGAATTGGGGGCGAGTATTTCCGGGAAACTTGCCTATCACGCCGATAATCAAACCGGTTTTCCCGCAGTCGGTGATTGGGTTATGATTGACAGGACTGATGAAAGATCAGGCAGCGCAATCATACACCACATTTTAAGTCGCAAAAGTCTATTAACGCGACAAGCTGCCGGCACAGGAAATTCCCAGCAGGTTATCGCGGCTAATATTGATACCATCTTTATTTGCATGTCGCTTAACGCTGACTTCAATTTAAGAAGGATAGAGAGGTATTTAGCGATTGCATGGGATAGTATGGCGATTCCGGTTATCGTTTTGACTAAATCAGATTTGTGCCGGAATTTGCAGCAGAAAATGGATGAGATTGCTGCTGTAAGCAGGGGAGTAGATGTTATTGCCTGTTCTGCGGAGAGCGAATATGGTTACGAAGCAATAAAGGCCTATCTCACCCAGGATAAAACCGTTGCGTTCGTGGGATCATCGGGAGTTGGCAAGTCAACGCTTATCAACCGTCTTATAGGTCAGGATATTCTTGCCACACAGGAAATTCGTAAGGACGACGATAAGGGCAGACATACCACCACCCACCGCCAATTACTGCTTTTGCCAAAGGGCGGCATTGTCATTGATACCCCCGGTATGCGGGAACTGCAGCTTTATACGGGCAATATTGCGAAAACATTTGAAGATATTGAAGAAATTGCGGACGGCTGCAGATATTCTGATTGTTCTCATGAGACAGAGCCGGGTTGTGAAATCAGAAAAGCAATTGAGAACGGAATTCTATCGGAAAAGCGGTTTGAAAGTTATCAGAAATTGCGGCGGGAGATATCATATGATGGATTGAACGCCCGTCAACTTGAAAATGAGAAAATCCATAGAATGTTCGGCAGTAAGGGTGAAATGAAACAAATGCGCAATCATCTAAAGGACAAAAAAAGGCGATAAACGGCAGAAGAATAGTCTTATTGCTGAAAGAGCATTGGATTTTGAAGGTTGACGAACATTCAATTTGAGCCTGAAGTTTGACGGAGCAGGGGTTTTTGCTTACAGTAAGGAAGATGGAATCGGGGAACAGTAATTGTATGACAAGATCGACAATAGGTGGCTGTATGTATATTGAACTGTATTTACTTTGATTGTGTTATGTATTTGGCATGTTAGGGGAGGTTTATGTTGGGGTTACCTAACCTTATCACGATCGCACGTATTTTTCTGATACCGATCGTAATGCTTTTCTTATTAATTAGAATTCCATATGGAGATTTGATTGCCGCAGCGATTTTTGGTCTGGCGGCCCTGACGGATAGCTTGGACGGTTATATTGCTCGCTCACGAAAGGAGATAAGCAGACTGGGGGTTTTTCTGGACCCGCTGGCCGACAAATTGTTAATTGCCGCAGCTTTGATTACCCTGGTGGAGCTGCAGCGGGTTCCGGCTTGGATTGTGGTTATTATTATTGCCCGTGAATTTGCCGTTACAGGGCTGAGAGCCATAAAGGCGGAAGAGGGGAAGGTGATCCCGGCCAGTATATGGGGCAAAGCTAAGACTGTGAGTCAGGTTATCGCTATTTTACTGGTGATGATTGCTCCTTTAACTGATAAAATTATTTCTTTCCCCATTGGGCCTTGGGCAATGTGGATTGCTGCTATTATTACCATAGTGTCGGGGGTTGACTATTTCAGAAATTATAAACTGAAAGCCTAATAACAAAATACGGAATACAACAAAAAGCCTGGGATTGTAAATCTCAGGTTTTTTGTTGTTATTCATTAGCATCCATTGATTACCTGAAGGTATTGATTTTTCGGTATGTTATAATGCCGGGAGGGAGGGTTGACCTATGCGTGACACAAAAAAAAATAAATATGGTATGGCGATTTTGGCTCTGGCACTTACTATAGTGTTATGCTTGGGAGGATTCCATCTGTATAAGGAATTTATAATAAAGAAGCCTTTGGAGACGGCACTCCTGGAAATAAAAGGAGTACAGCAGGTTCAGATCGATGAGCACGAAAAAAATTATTTGTTTCTGATTTCTCTCCAGAATACCCAGGACTTAAAAGGTATTTATCAGGCTGCCGACAGTATTATCCAGGAAAGCTTAGGAAAAGAATCGTATGAAATTATAATAGACGAAAAATCTTCTGCGGAGTTGGAAGAATTGTTCGGGGAGCTTGAGCTGGGTATTTATCAGGGAATGGCCAACGGTTCTTTCCTCTGGCTGGCAGAATGGATGGAAAGCCGGACCGGCCCAAGGGAGATCAATTGCCATCTGCAGGTGGATAGCCGTAATATTTATCTGACCATGAATGATGATACAAATTATATCTGTCGGATTATAAAACGGAATGGACAGGATTCATACAGTTCCGAGGAGGTGCTCTAGGTGTTAAAGGAGGTATTGGCTGGATCGATAGTCGGGGTATTCGTCTTTTTGGCTATTATCGGGATCAATATTTTGCCTTTGATCCTGTTTGGTTTACTTGGCGGTGCTGTTTTTCTGATCTTTGAAGGACAGCTGGCCGCCATGAAAGGTATTGGCAAAGCTACTACAGGCGATAACATTTCCTTTGACGATGTGGGTGGCCAGGAGACTGCTATCAATGAATTCAAAGAGGCCTTGGAGTTTTTGTTACACCCAAAGGTTATAGCAGAGATGGGAATAAGGCCGCTAAAGGGAATTCTTCTGGTGGGTCCGCCAGGGACCGGCAAGACTCTGCTGGCCAAGGCGGCGGCCGGATATACCAAGTCGGCTTTTGTGTCTGCTTCGGGGTCGGAATTCATTGAGATGTATGCGGGAGTAGGCGCTAAACGGGTCAGACAGTTGTTTGCCGAAGCTCGCAAGAAAGCAAAACGTGAAGGCAAACAGGGAGCGATTGTATTCATTGATGAGCTGGAGATTCTGGGGGCTAAAAGAGGTTCTAATCAAAGCCATATGGAATATGATCAGACTTTGAATCAACTATTGGTTGAAATGGACGGGGTATCGACGGATAATCAGACTAATTTGCTGGTGGTGGGAGCGACTAATCGTGCCGATATGCTGGATGCGGCGATTCTTAGGCCGGGACGCTTTGATCGCCAGGTAGCGGTGGGGTTGCCGGATAAGAAAGGCCGACTGAAGATTTTGGAGATACACACCCGCAATAAACCCATCACTGATGATGTTTCTCTTGATGATATTGCTAAGGCCACATTTGGCTTTTCGGGTGCGCAGTTGGAGAGTCTGGCCAATGAAGCGGCTATACTGGCCTTGCGTGATAATGCCCAGGCCATTTCTCACAAGTATTTTATCGAGGCAATTGATAAGGTTATTCTGGGTGAAAAGCTGGATCGGCAACCAGGTAATGAGGAACTTAAAAGGGTGGGGATTCATGAATCGGGTCACGCGGTAGTCAGTGAAATGATGAAGCCGGGTTCAGTGTCGTCTTTAACAATTGTGCCGCGGGGTCAGGCCTTAGGGTTTATGAGGAAAAATACTCCTGAGTATGATCAGTATTTATATACCAGGGAGGAATTGGAGAGTCAAATTATGGTTGCTCTGGGCGGGGCTGTGGCTGAGGAAATAGTTCTGGGGGCCCGAAGCACCGGAGCGAGAAACGATTTTGAACAGGCGTGGAAATTGGCTCATGAGATTGTCAGGTGCGGCATGTCCGGCCTGGGAGTAGTTAATGCCGATGATATGCCCAAGGACGCAACTTCCAAGGAATGTTCTCAGATTTTGCAGGAAGTTGAGGCGGAGGTTCTGCAGCTTTTACTGCAGAATCGGACTTTGTTGGAAATGGTAGCCTCCAAATTGATGGAAGAAGAAACTTTGGACCGGGAATTGTTCGTGGCAACACTTAGTGCTTAGAGGTAAGGAGTTTGGAGAGATTCGGCTCCTGCCTGCGGCACCTTCGATGCGCGGTTGGTTCAGACGCTGATTTTTTATGATCTTTTTTGGTTTTAATCTGCATACCTTTGTGTTTTTCCTTCTCCTGTTTTTCATACCCATCACGTCTCCCTCCTCCCCCTTGCGGGGGTGATGTTATTAATCTCTTTTAGTAGTAAACGGAAGATTGGTGAAAATGTATAATAGAGTTAATAACTCTTTGAGGGGGCGCATGGTGAAGAAGTTTTGCATAATGTCGACGGGCAGCGATTTGATGACAGGGAATACTCCGGACTATGGGGCTGATCAATTGACAAAATGTCTGGAGACTAATGTTTCTGGCGAGGAGGATTTTCTGGCAGAGATTGTTTTGGAGCTCCTGGAAAGAAACAGCGCCACTCTGGCGTTGGCTGAGTCTTGCACCGGGGGGCTTATAGGGAAAATGCTGACTGACATTCCGGGCAGCTCCCGGTTTTTCTGGGGTGGAGTAATATCCTACAGTAATGATGCTAAAACAAGGGTTTTGGGAGTAAAAAGCGGAACTCTACAAGAATACGGCGCCGTCAGTCCTGAGACCGCCGGAGAAATGGCCCGGGGAATACGAAATGTGTCGGGATGCCATTATGGACTTAGTATTACCGGTATTGCCGGTCCGGATGGGGGCAGTGTGAAAAAACCGGTAGGCTTAGTGTATGTTGGCTTGGCAGCAGCAGAAGGTGAGCAGACCAAGGAGCTGCGATTGCCGGGAGATCGTAATCGTGTTCGAACCTTGGCTGCCCAACATGCCTTAGAGTGGTTTATTAGGTATTTGGAGAAGAAATCATGAGACTATTCTTTGCTGTAGAGATCCCTGAACCATTAAAAAAAGAGATGTTTGCTTTGCAAAAGAGTCTGGGAGCAGATTTATCAGGAGTAAAGTGGGTTGAAGAGGAGAACTTTCATCTGACCCTTAAGTTTCTGGGGGAGGTTCCAGAGAACAAGCTGAGGGAGATTGTATCCGTTGTTCATAAAAGTCTGGAAAATTGTCTTTCCCATCGTTTAAGGTTTACGAATATTGGATTCTTCCCTCATCATAATCGTCCCCGGGTTATCTGGCTGGGTATTTCCGGGGAGACTGATTTGACCCTTGAAGTTGGTCGTAAGTTAGATGAAGCCTTGGCCCCCTTGGGTTTTGAGCCGTCCCTTAAACGAAGTCTGCATATTACTTTAGGTCGTATAAATAAAGAAGCTGCCGGACCAAAGTTGGTTCGTAGGGCGCGGGAATATAAAGGAATTGGGGAAGACAAGGATTTCCAGGTTGCCGAGCTGCACCTTTGCCGCAGCGATCTTACCCCTTCCGGGCCAATTTATTCTGTAATAGAAAAATTTGTATTTAAAGGTTGACCAGAATTAATTATTTAGCTAATATGTTAATAACGAACATACGTTTGAGGAGGGGTTGGGGTGAGTGATACAGACCTCAAAGCCAGAAATGAAGCATTAGAGTCTGCGATAAAAAAAATAGAAAAGGACTTTGGTCGTGGCTCTATAATGAGACTGGGCGAAGCCGTAAACATGAACATTGAAGTAATCAGAACCGGATGCCTTTCATTAGATTTGGCACTGGGTACAGGTGGACTGCCGCGGGGAAGGATAATTGAGATTTTTGGCCCCGAGTCTTCAGGAAAGACTACGGTGGCTCTTCACGTAATAGCCGAAGCCCAAAAATCAGGCGGCATTGCTGCTTTTATTGATGTAGAGCATGCCTTGGATCCTCTGTACGCCAAAAAGCTTGGAGTAAATACAACAGATCTGCTGGTCTCTCAGCCGGATATGGGTGAACATGCATTGGAGATTGCCGAAGCTTTGGTTCGAAGCGGGGCTGTAGACGTTATTGTAGTTGATTCGGTGGCCGCCCTTGTTCCCCGGGCTGAACTGGAAGGGGATATGGGGGATATACATGTGGGCTTGCAGGCTCGGCTTATGTCTCAGGCTCTTCGCAAGCTTACTGCTATTGTAAGCAAGTCGAATGCTTGTATTATATTTATTAATCAAATCAGAGAAAAAGTAGGGGTGGTATATGGAAATCCCGAAACCACTCCGGGAGGAAGGGCTCTTAAATTTTATTCCTCAGTGCGGCTGGAGGTTAGAAAGGCTGAGTCCATTAAACAGGGAACAGATGTGATTGGGAACAGGACTAAAATAAAGGTAGTCAAGAATAAGGTGGCACCACCTTTTAAACAGTGTGAGTTTGATATCATGTATGGTGAGGGCATTTCCCGCATAGGTGATGTGCTTGATATTGCAGCCAATATCAGCATTATTCAGAAGAGCGGTTCCTGGTATTCATATGAAGGTGAACGATTAGGGCAGGGACGCGAAAATACCAAAGATTACTTCAAGGCCAATCCTCAATTATTTGATGCCATTGAGGAGAAAGTGCGGGAGCAGTTGAACCCTCAATCTCCCCCCGTGGCGGAAGAGTAAAAACTTGACACTTTATTAACGACTAACTACAATCTTATTAGAGAATTGAAGGAATTCATCGGTTGGGAAAGGATTTTGACTCTTGACAGGTGAATTACTTCTAATTGACCGAGTGATCTACTCGGTTTTATTTTATTATCGTGTCGGGTTACCCTTTTAAATTGCGGGATAAAGGCGGGCCAGCCAAAACACGATATAAAAGTTAAGAACCTAACTGGGAGAGCTGCAGTTGCAGCGGTGTCATGAAGCCAGAGCCTAGGATTCTGGTCAACGGTGTTATGGGTCGGTTATCTGGTATAATTAAATAATGAAGCAATATTTTATTCCAAACGAAATTTGTTACTTTAAACGAAGTGGAGGTGATTATTAATTTTAGAACAAGTACTAATAATTGGAGTGGCCGGCGGAGTAGGTGCGGTAACCGGCTATTTTGTAAAGGAAATGATAGCCAGAAATCAGCTGGGCTCTGCCGAAGAACAAGCTAAAAGAATTTGTGATGAGGCTAACAGAACGGCTGAAGCCAAGAAAAAGGAATCCTTGCTGGAAGCCAAGGAAGAGATTCATAAACTTAGACAGGAAGCAGAAAAAGATAATCGCGACCGTCGGCGCGAATTGGATCGCACGGAGCGAAGAATCATTCAAAAAGAAGAGTCTCTGGATAAGAAGCTGGAAACTATTGAAGTGCGCGAAGATGCACTCCTTAATAAGGAGAAGGAAAGTGAAAAACTTCAGCAGAATTTACAGCTGCTGTTCAGTCAGCAGCTTAAAGAGCTAGAAAGACTGTCAGGTCTTTCTTCAGAAGATGCCAAACAACTGCTCCTGAAGAATGTTGAAGAACAGATTCGTCAAGAAACTGCTCTGATGATCAGGTCCGTTGAAGCTGAGGCCAAAGAAGAAGCAAATAAGCGTTCGCGTAATATAGTATCCTTGGCTATTCAAAAGTGTGCGGCGGATGTTGCTGCGGAGACTACTGTTTCAGTAGTTGCCCTGCCCAGTGATGAAATGAAAGGTAGAATAATTGGGCGTGAGGGTAGAAACATTCGAACATTTGAGACTTTGACCGGTGTTGATCTTATCATAGATGATACTCCGGAGGCCGTAATTCTCTCTGCCTTTGACCCTATCCGCAGGGAAGTAGCCCGAATTGCTCTGGAAAAACTGATTTCCGATGGCAGGATTCATCCGGCGCGAATTGAGGAAATGGTTGAAAAATCCCAGAAGGAAGTTGATCAGCATATTCGGGAAGTTGGCGAACAGGCAGCCTTCGAGGTGGGGGTTCACGGCCTGCATCCTGAAATAATTAAGCTGTTGGGAAGATTACAATATCGGACCAGTTACGGACAAAATGTTCTGCGTCATTCGGTGGAAGTTGCTAATCTGGCTGCTATTATGGCGGCTGAGCTGGATGCAGATATCCCTCTGGCTAAAAGGGCCGGTCTTTTACACGATATCGGGAAAGCGGTTGACCATGAATCCAGCGGTCCTCATGTAGAATTAGGTGTGGAATTGGCAAAAAAATACCGGGAAAACAAAGATGTTATTCATGGCATCGCGGCCCATCATGGGGATGTAGATCCCCAGAGTGTAGAAGCGGTATTGGTTCAGGCAGCTGATGCCATCTCTGCCTCCAGACCGGGCGCCAGAAGAGAAACTCTGGAAGCATATATCAAGCGACTGCAAAAGCTTGAAGAATTGGCTGATTCATTTACCGGAGTTGATAAATCTTTCGCTATTCAAGCTGGCCGAGAAATAAGGATAATAGTAAAACCTGATGATGTTGATGATCTGGCATCCATTACTTTGTCAAGGGATATAGCCAGAATGATTGAACAGGAAATGGATTATCCGGGGCAGATAAGAGTAGTGGTAATCAGAGAAACTCGAGCTGTAGAGCACGCAAAATAGAATTTGAACAATCTAGCAGGCTGATGACGGGAGCGAAGATCAAGGCGCTAGGGAAGTCCGCGATTGAGGCGTACATAAGGTGCGGTGATTGAGCGGGGCTTTTCTAGCAACGCAGAGATTCGCTTTTGTCATCGGTCTGAGGGGCCTGTTTCGACAGGTCCCTTGTATTTTGACCTGCGGCCAAACGCACATGCGTCGATTATACCATTGAATCATCAATGGTATAATAATATTATTATTGATCAAGTATGTTAATGAATATTGATTGTGGAGGACATGGAATGAAGATTCTTATGATCGGGGATATAGTTGGCAGACCGGGGCGCAAAGCGGTATCGACTTTGTTGCCGGGAATTGTTGAAGAAGAGAAAATCGAATTTGTGATTGCTAATGGAGAAAATGCTGCCGGAGGCCGAGGGATTAACCGAGAAATTACTGAGGATTTTCTGCGGATGGGGATTGAAGTCATTACCATGGGCAATCACGTTTGGGATAATCGGGAGATATATGAGTTTATCGATATACAACCTCGTATTGTGAGACCGGCTAACTATCCTGAAGACTGCCCGGGAAGAGGTTACAATATATATCTGGGTCCCAGGGGGCGGCGGATTGCAGTGATTAACGTGTCGGGACGGGTCTTTATGGCTAGTCTGGAATGCCCCTTTCGGACGGTTGACTACATTTTGAATCAAATTAATGGTCAGGCCGATATTATTTTGGTGGACTTCCATGCTGAGGCGACTTCGGAAAAAGAAGCTTTGGCTTGGTATTTGGATGGAAGGGTTACGGGAGTGTTTGGGACTCATACTCATGTTCAAACGGCTGATGAGACTGTATTGCCGGGGGGAACGGCGTATATAACTGATGTGGGCATGACCGGGCCGCGTAATTCAGTTTTAGGGGTAAAGACCCATCAAGTTATAGAAAGATTCCTGACTCAGAGGCCGGGGTATTTTGAAACGGCATCGGGAGCAGCTCAGTTAGATGGGGTGGTTTTGGAAGTAGATGACAACACTTTTCGAGCTATTTCCTTACGACGTATTAAGAGATTAGTGGAAGCATAAGTATTCAGTGGAAAAAAAAACTAAAGGATCCGTCGTATTTAGCAGGAATTATCAAAAATGTTTAGAATATATTGTTTCAGAGCAATCAATTTCTGCCGTATTTGAGGAGGGGGGTCATTTAGTGGAGGTATTAAAAGTTTCAGCAAAATCTAGCCCCAATTCGGTCGCCGGTGCATTAGCGGGTGTTTTGCGTGAGAGGGGAGCTGCAGAAATTCAGGCAATTGGGGCTGGTGCAATTAATCAGGCGGTAAAAGCAGTGGCTATTGCACGAGGTTTTGTAGCTCCCAGCGGAATGGATTTGATTTGTATTCCGGCGTTTACTGACATTGTTATTGATGGTGAGGAACGTACTGCGATTAAGTTCATTATCGAACCGCGATGAACTGATACATACAACATGTTTGTGCATAGCCTGCCAGTAATGGCGGGCTTTTGTTTTCTGTAAAATTCATGGATTGATATGAGGGTTGTTCCGGTTTTTGTCAGGTAAGGCTAATCCTAACCACTTCATCATAGAATAATATAAAGGGGGGGGCTGAAATGATTGATGGTCATTCAGATACATTGTTCCGGATTACATCTTCACAAGAGAGTTTATCCTCCAACAGCGGACATTTCGATTTAGAACGGGCCAAAGCAGCCGGAATCCGACTCCAATTCATGTCCTTGTTTACAAGTCAACGCCAGGCAGGTCCCGCACTGGAGGAGATACTGCGGCAAATTGACTATTTTGAGCAGCAGATGGAATCCTGTCATGAAATGGCCTATCTGATAAAATCTTATCAGGATATTGCAGCAAATTTCGGCCAAGGCAGGATTGGAATCATTCTGCATTTGGAAGGTGCAGAAGCCTTGGGACAGGAAATCTTTATTCTCAGAACTCTTTATCGCCTGGGGGTTAGAAGTATGGGACTGACATGGAATAATCGCAACCTTTTGGCCGACGGAGTCATGGATGCCAGGAGTGAGGGGGGATTATCGGAGCTGGGAAGGGAAGTCGTAAGAGAAATGAACCGAATAGGCATGATAGTCGACCTGGCTCATATATCACCGGCCGGGTTTTTTGATGTTCTTAAGAGTACAAATAGGCCTCCGATAGTCAGCCATGCCAATGCCGCTAAATTATGCCCCCACCCCCGCAATTTAAGTGAAGAGCAGATGGTGGCCCTGGCCAAAGCTGGCGGTGTCTTAGGGGCAACCTTTGTTCCGGATTTCATTTCTTCATCCTCTGCTACCGTCAAGTCTTTAGCGGAGCACATTTGTTACATGATAAGAATCATGGGTGAAGACCATGTGGTCATTGGTTCAGATTTTGATGGAACTGATATTACTGTGATACCAGGAGTAGAAAGGCTTTCGGATTTGGCAGGCGAGCTTTCCCGGACGGGATTGAACCAAGTAGCTATTGAAAAAGTATTAAAGGGTAATTATCTGCGAATATTGAAGCAATTATTATAGTAATAAGCGTATTTAGAGGGTTGAAAGACTATCAGAGCTTAATACTCTAATGACGACAGGAGATGGATTTATGGGATATGATCTGCACGTGCATACTACAGCCTCAGATGGAATTGTATCACCCATTGGCGTGGTCCGCCGGGCCATTGATCTTAAGCTGGAAGGAATCGCCGTAACTGATCATGATACTGTTGCTGGAATTTCTCCGGCCACAGAATATATTAATAATGAGGGGTTAGAACTTGATCTGATCCCCGGGATCGAATTGAGTATTGATTTCGAGCAGGAAGAGGTTCATATTCTGGGCTATTTTATAGATTACAGGAACCCGAAGCTGCTGGAAAAGTTAATTCTATTTCAGGAGGCCCGTACTCAAAGGGCGGTTAAGATAGTGGAAAAGCTAAACCAGATGGGATTGAAGGTAGATTATGATCGAGTGCGGGAAATGGCTATAGGAGGACTTATTGGCCGACCCCATATAGCACAGGTCCTGGTGGAAAAAGGCTATGCAAGCACTATTAAAGAGGCTTTTAGAAAATACATCGGTCGGGGAAGTCCGGCCTACTATCCACGCTATAAGCTGTTGCCGGGGGAAAGTATAAAGCTTATTAAGGAATGTGGAGGGATATCTGTTCTGGCTCATCCCGGGCACATTAAGAATCAAAGAATAGTTGGGGAAATGATTGATTTGGGAATCAATGGAATTGAAGTGTTTTATCCTGATCATTCGGAGCAACAGACTTCATATTTTCGAAAACTTTCACAGGAAAAGGGCTTGCTGATTACCGGTGGTTCAGATTATCATGGAGAATCAGCCGAACGAAATCAATTGGGAACCATCAGAGTAGAATGCTGTTATGTGGATAACATGAAATCGTTTCTCGGCTGCTTCTGAAATATGGCGTCAATGGGATTAGCACCAATAACTATCAAGGGCGGGCAAGGTCTCATATCAGATGTTGATGCCACCCAGGCAAATTGAATCTGACAAATTTTTCTCTGCAAAAAAGGACATACACTCCCTGGTGTTGAATGTTGATTTTATGAGCATTTATTAGGAGATTGTATAGTCTATGTTGAGACGAATGCCCTTAGTCCTGCTGACCTTAGTGTTCACATTAGTTGTTTCCGGTTATGTCTATGCTGAAGAGAATCCAGTTATTAGTTCCGGGACGGGAATATCTGCAACCGAAAAGGCTCTTGGAAATTCGGATCTTTTGACGCTCTTTGGCGGAAATAGCGTTACTTCACTGCCAACTGTCACACCTGTTCAGACTCCTGAGGTTAATGCTGATTCCAGTACTTCCAATGCTGAGAAATTGGCTGCAACTGCTGTTCCTGTGGTAAGCCGTGATTCCGGCACAGATCGCTTGGAAGCGGCAGCTGCTCCAGAGGTAAGCCGGGGATCCAGTACCGCACGCTTAATAATCAGCACTGCTTACAAGTACATTGGCACACCTTATTGTTATGGAGGTCGATCCGTCAAGGGTTTTGATTGCTCAGGCTTTGTGGGATTTGTTTTCGAACAATGCGGCATTGAGCTGCTTCGTTCTTCGCGTGAACAGGCAACACAGGGGGTTCATGTTGACAAGAAGGATTTGATTCCGGCGGATTTGGTTTTCTTTAAGACTGGTGGTTCCTCCCGTATTAACCACGTTGGCATCTATATTGGTGATTCTCGTTTTATTCATTCCAGCACTACCAAAGGGATAACCATTACATCATTGAACGAGACGTACTATCTGAACAGCTATTACGGTGCCAGACGGATATTGCAGCAGTAAAATACTATCTTCCATTCTGGGGTAAGCTAATGCCAGGATTGGAGGTGGTCAATACGATGCAAAATGATGATGCTGGACGGTGGCCGCCGTGGACACGGATGCCTTCAATAAGGGAAATGGCAACGGAACTGGGAATTGATTACGATGAGTTGCTTGAATCCTTTGCAGAAGACCGGTCTCCTCAGGAGATAGCCGCCAAATTCCAAGTTAGCAGCGATACTGCTGCATATCTTAAAGAACATTTTTACAAATTCGGTATTAGTTCAGTAATGGGCGGAGACTAAAGATCTCCCCCGTTTTTTCTTTTAAACGGTAGTTCTATGATATAATGGCCTGCAAGGCAGCAAGCGGCCAAAACGCACATGCGTCGATTATATCATTGAAGCTACGCTTCATGATAATGGCTGGGAGTCTTGAAACAGCCATTATATTATTTCAGGCGCGTGCGAATTTTTGGCCTTCGGCCAAAACGCACATGCGTCGATTATATCATTGAAGCTACGCTTCATGATATAATACATAACAAAAAAAACATGACAAAAAAACATGACAAAAAAATGTCAGGAGGCCATCATGGAAGACAGGTTTAGTAAAGAAGGACTAACATTTGATGATGTGTTGCTGGTGCCGGGGAGCTCAGATGTTATTCCCAGAAATGTTGATGTTAGCACCAATCTAACCAAAAATATAAGACTAAATGTGCCGATAATGAGTGCGGGCATGGATACAATAACTGATGCACGCATGGCGATTGCTATGGCCAGAGAAGGTGGAATAGGTGTAATTCATAAAAATATGTCAATCGAAGCTCAGGCTAAGGAAGTTGATCGGGTTAAAAGATCAGAACATGGTGTGATAACCGATCCTTTTTCTCTTACTCCCAAACATCGGGTCAAAGATGCTCTGCGCATCATGAATGACTATCATATTTCCGGAGTTCCGATTACGGTTGGATCGAAATTGGTAGGCATAATAACCAATCGCGATTTACGTTTTGAAACGGATTTTGAACAACCCATCGAAGATGTCATGACCAAAGAGAACCTTATTACTGCACCGGTGTATACCAATTTGCAGCAGGCCAAAGAAATCCTGGCCAAACATAAGATTGAGAAACTGCCTCTTGTTGATGATGACTTTAATCTTAAAGGGTTGATCACCATTAAGGATATTGAAAAAGTACGGAAATATCCGAATTCCGCCAAAGATCATCGGGGCAGACTGGTAGTAGCTGCAGCGGTAGGAGTAACTGCCAACACTATGGAGCGGCTTGAGGCTTTGAAGGGCGCCGGTGTGGATGCTATCGTTGTAGACACTGCTCACGGGCACTCATTGGGAGTAATTGAAATGGTAAAAGCCATTAAGAAAAAATACCCGGAACTTGATGTGATCGCCGGGAATGTGGCCACCGCCGAGGCTACCCAAGATCTAATTGCGGCCGGTGCAGATGCTGTCAAGGTTGGCATCGGACCGGGTTCTATCTGTACCACCCGGGTGATTGCCGGTATTGGAGTGCCACAGATTACTGCTGTTGCCGATTGCTCCAAGGCTGCCGAAGGAAGTGGCGTCCCAATTATTGCCGATGGTGGCATCAAGTATTCAGGTGATGTGACCAAAGCTATCGCCGCTGGAGCTGATTTGGTAATGCTGGGCAATATTCTAGCCGGTACCGATGAAAGTCCCGGTGAGTTAATAATTCTTCAAGGCCGCAGCTTTAAGCTTTATCGGGGTATGGGTTCAATGGGTGCCATGATTCAGGGGAGCAGCGACCGTTATTTTCAGGAAAATGAGCTTAAACTAGTCCCCGAAGGAATCGAGGGCAGGGTTGCTTACAAAGGCCCGGTCTCGGATACCATATTTCAACTGGTGGGCGGACTAAAGGCTGGTATGGGATATTGTGGGGTTCATAATATTATTGAATTAAAAACTAAAACCAAGTTCATTAAAATTAGCAATGCCGGTCTTAGAGAAAGTCATCCCCATGATATCGTAATAACCCAGGAAGCCCCTAATTATAATGGTTAAGCTTAATGCTTCTGCAGAAACATGATCATAGGAGAATAAAGTGAGTACTTTGGATACAGTATTGTCCTTGTTTATTGCAGCCTTTGCGGGCACCCTTATAGGCTATCTCAACCAGCGCCGGGGAGGGGCAGGAGGAGTCCGGACCTTTGGGCTGATCTGCAGTGGAGCAGCACTGGCAGCCATTGTATCCCGGCAGTTTTTTGTGTCGCTTGGTCTTCCCTGGGCTGCAGATCCCGGAAGGCTCAGTGCTCAGGTTATTCCGGCCTTATTTTTTCTGAGCGCCGGGGTATTCTGGGTGGATCAGGCCAAGGCCCAAGGTATTTCAACGGTTATAGGTTTGTGGGTGACAGCAATACTGGGACTAATGCTTGGCTCCGGCCTGGGATGGAAAGCAATAGTAATTTTCTCTTTCATCATGGGAATATATTTTCTGTTAGATTGGCTTACCGATTATATTTATCGCAGAAATCGAACGGTTGAAGGGGACAAAGAAAATAAAATGGGGTCACAACCTGATAAAGGCTGAACCCCATATTTTTAGTTTAAGTTTTCGGTGTTATTCTTTGCATCCAGATCCTGAAGATCGTTAACCAGCTTTTCTATGTTTACTCCATGAATTTGAGCACCCTGCTCAATTGTCTCATATTGAGCGCCGCCTCAACCGACACACCGAATGCCGTGTTGCATAAATACCCTTGCAGAACCTTTTACTTTCCTGAGTACATCTCCGATTATATCGTTTTTTGATACCATAAAGTCACCTCCATAAGTATTCTTATCCTTTTTAGTATAACAATAACTAATAATTGACGCCAGGGAAAACTCAAAATTCCCTGGCGGATGCGCCCTCCTATATTCAACTTTAAATCTGCTTAGGTTTCTGATGAACTAAACTATGCTAAACCCGATATAGCCACCTTCATGAATGGGATGATTTCAAGCCTGATCTGCTACCGAGACTTGGAAATATCTTGGCTGAGACTCTGCTCAGCTCTCATGATCGCCATTTTTACAAGGTTGCCACAATCGCGGGAAGTTACTCCACCAAAACCTTCCCGGGCCACGATCTGGTCTACGCCTAATTCTTTGGCTAACTCCCATTTGAGTTCATCAGACATAATACCGTTACGATTTCGGCCCATAGTTATCTCTCCTTACGAGCGGCGCACCAATAGTATTATGTGATTTGTCAGGGTATTATATTAAAAACAAATATGGCAATTCCGGCAGGGTAAGGATTTTATTATTTACAGACCCTTTCATATGGGGTACTATTATCTTAAATGATAATCATTATCAATTAGGAGGGTTAAGATGTTAGACTCCTACTGCAAAGTCCTTAATAAGAACAGATTCAAGGTTACACGCCAGCGAAAAGCCATCTTAGAAGCAATGGAAAAAGCTCACGGGGTACACCTGACGGCTGATGATATTTATATGGATGTAAAGCAGAATTTTCCGGAGATAGGAATATCGACAGTGTACCGTACTCTGGAATTATTGGCACGATTAAACATTGTGCATAAGACCAGCTTTGATGAAGGTAAATTTCGCTATGAATTTTGCGAAGACGAAGGTCATTATCACCATCATTTTGTCTGTAACGGGTGTGGTTCCATAATTGAGGTGGAAGAAGATTTTCTCCACCATTTGGAGAGTGCCCTTGAAGAGCGGGGGTTCATCATCACAGATCACAAAGTACAGCTATATGGTTATTGCCCGGAATGTCGTGACCGGCATACTGAGTAGTAATGATTACATGCTTTACTTGTTGCTGCAGTTTTTTTGGTCAGTAAGATCAGATGCTGCAATTGGCAGCAGAATAGTCCGGCGAATTTGTGGTGAGGAGTGCAGTCTTGCTCTATGCTTAAATTCTATTTCACTCAGGCTCTTGACTTTCAAAAATGGTAGTTCACAATAGAAAATGGTGTTGTATAATAGCTGATTAAGATGTTATTCATATGATAATAGTATCTGCTGTTTAAAGTTGAACCAGGATAATATCGAAATGAGGGATTAAGATGAGGTACGAAGGGAATATTTTCAGACCGCCAAGTGAGGCGCGTAGTTATATTTTGCAGTGTACGGTCGGGTGTTCTCATAATCGTTGCACCTTCTGTGCTATGTATAAAGATAAAAAATACCGGGTTCGCAGCCTGGAGGAGATCAAAACCGACATCCTGATGGCCAAACGCCATTACGGTGATCTGCGTAAAGTGTTTCTGGCAGATGGCGATGCTTTGGCTATGCCCAGTGAAGATTTGCTGGAAATACTGGCCAGCCTGTATCAGGCTTTTCCCAGTCTTGAACATGTGGGCATATATGCTGGTCCGGACAGCATTTTGGCTAAGGAAATATCTGAACTTACGGCACTCAAAGCGGCAGGCTTAACTATTGCTTATTTGGGTGTGGAAACCGGTGACCCGCAACTGTTGGCAGATATCCGTAAAGGGGTCGATTATGACGGCATGGTGGCAGCAGGAAGGAAGGTCATTACATCCGGTCTTGAATTGTCAGCTATTGTGCTCTTGGGACTAGGCGGGCAGGGGGAAAAATCTTTGGAACATGCCCGTAACACCGCGAAAATATGTAATGACATTGATCCCCAATACTTGGCGGCCTTAACATTGATGTTGGTTCCAGGCACTGTCCTCTATCGTCAGGCACAAAAGGGTGAATTTGTTCTGCCTGAGCCTTTTGAAATTTTGGATGAGATGAGAGTCCTGGTAGAAGGATTAGAACTTAGCGGATGCGAATTTCGCAGCAATCATGCTTCTAATTATCTCCCTATTAAAGGCCGGTTGCCCGAGGATAAGCAGGAATTATTAAGAGTGATAAACACTATTTTCGAAACTGGTGAAAGGCAGTATCTTCGTCCCGATCATTTACGGGGATTGTAATGCAAAGAGGTGCAAGTAATATTTGATGACAGGAATTGTTCGGGTTGAGACCCCCACTTATATTATCCTTACCTATGGCTGTCAGATGAATGAGAGAGATTCTGAGATAATCGCGGGGCTGCTGGAAGAATCGGGGTATCATGAAGCATCTTCTCTGGAGGAGGCTGATCTGGTAGTATTAAACACCTGTGGTGTTCGCCATACCGCCGAGAACAAGGTGTTTGGAAAATTGGGGCAGATCAAAGTAATTAAATCGAAGAATCCACGGATGAAGGTTGCCTTGGGTGGGTGTATGGCGCAACTGCCTGAAGTGCGGGGGCGTCTGAGAAAATTAGGTGTGGATCTGATCTTTGGCACCCATAACATTCATGAGCTTCCCAGCCTGCTGGAAAAGTCCGGAACCAAGGGTACTTTAGTCGGTGTTTGGGATAAGCCGGGTGAGGTAGTGGAGAACCTTCCAGACAGGAGGGCTCCGGGAGTCAGCTCCTTTGTTAACATAATGTATGGGTGTAACAATTATTGCTCATACTGCATTGTCCCTTATGTGAGAGGCAATGAACGGAGCCGGGCTTCTGAGGATATTCTTGCTGAAATACGCAGGCTGGTGGAGGAAGGTGTCCGGGAAGTTACTTTGCTGGGGCAAAATGTTAACTCCTACGGACGAGGTCTGGCTGAGGAAATAGATTTTGCCGACTTATTAACCATGGTCAATAGGATAGACGGCTTATACCGAATAAGATTCATGACTTCTCATCCTCGGGATATAACCCCAAAGCTAATTAATGCTGTTGGTTCTTTGGAGCGGGTATGTGAACATGTGCATGCTCCTGTTCAGGCGGGCAGCAATAAAATTTTGCAGCTGATGAACCGGGGATATAGTGCGGAACAGTATATTGAGTTAACTGAAGCCATGCGAGCGGGTATTCCCGGGGTTGCTATTACTTCAGATTTTATAGTAGGATTTCCCGGTGAAGAGGAAGAAGATTTTGCTCAGACTATGGAGGTTGTAAAAAAAGTTGAGTTTGATGCGGCATTTACTTTTATTTATTCACAACGAACTGGAACTAAAGCGTTTACCATGGAAAATCAACTGTCCCGAACAGTGAAAACTGAACGGCTGATCCGCCTCAACGAGGTTCAATACAAACTGGCTTTGGAAAAGAACCGCCGACTGGAATCGAAGGTTGTTGAAGTACTGGTGGAGGGGCCCAGCAAGACCAATCCGGCTAAAATGACGGGGAGGACCCGCTGCAACCGGTTAGTCATGTTTGAAGCTCCCAGCAGTGAAGTCGGAAAGTTGATCCATGTTCACATAGATGAGGCTAAAACTTTCAACCTGTTAGGAAGTGTACCGGAAGGAAATAACCTTCAATAAAGCGAAATTATTGTGAAAGGGAGGAATAGTTATATGGAACGTGATGCTATTATTAGTTTGGCATTTGCCTTAGGAGGGCACATAGCTGAATCAGAGGAGCTGAAAAAATTTAAAGCAAAACGGGATGCAGCTATGAATGATCCGGCCGCCTTTGAACTGATCAGCAAATTTGAAGAAGTAAGGAACAAGGCAGTGGAACAGATGCAGGCCGGTGAGGAACTCTCTGAGGAACAGCAAAATGAGCTGCATGCTATCGAGGATGCTATGTATGCAAGTCCGGTTGTTATGGACATGGTTAATGCTCAGGAAAAGTTTAATAACATGATGAGTGCCATCTACTATGCCATAGATCAAGCGGTTAACGGCGGATCGGGCTGTGAAGGTGGATGTGGTTCCTGTGGGAGTGGCTGCTGCTAGTAGTCTAACGACAGATATCCCGGGTGGGGTTGGAGCAAGACCCGGGTCCGATAAACGTGGCCCGGGTTTTTTATTCACCGGAGGCAGATAAAAGCGCAGAAATTAACGGACTCGCACGGAGGCTTATTAATGAGTGGTAATACTCCCATGATAGAACAATACTTGAAGATCAAAAAAGAGTATGCCGACTGCATACTTTTTTTCCGACTCGGTGATTTTTATGAAATGTTCTTTGAGGATGCGGAAACGGCATCCCGTGAACTGGATATTGTCCTTACTTCCCGGGATGGCGGCAAATCAAAAGTGCCCATGTGTGGAGTGCCTTATCATGCTTATGCCAATTATGTGGGCAAGCTGCTGGACAAGGGATACCGGGTGGCGATATGTGAGCAGATGGAAGATCCCCGGCAGGCCAAGGGAATTGTGGAACGTGAGGTCATCAGAGTTATAACTCCGGGTACGGCTTTGGATGATGCCTGGCTGACTGAAGATAATAATTATCTGGCGGCTATAGTGGTCAATGAAGACAAGGCAGGATTAGCATATGTGGATGTTCTTACCGGTGAGTTTAAAGCTTGTCAGTTGGCAGGTGCCCGGGCCCGCTCCGAGCTGCGGGATGAATTGGCCCGCCTTCGTCCGTCAGAATGTTTGATTCCCCGTTGGAGCAGCCAGGAGTTAAAGGACTTTGTAGGAGATGATTTGCCCGGCACTTTGCTGACCGAGGTTGATCCGGAATTGTTTTTGCTGCCGAATGCCCGGGAAAAGCTTGACCGGTATTTGGGTTTCCAGTCAGAATTGCTCCAGGAACTGGAAAGAATGAATGAGCCGGCTATAGCCGCAGGGGCTTTGATCGGCTTTGTTGAGCAGACCCAGCGGATGATGATGAACCATCTATGCGGTCTTTCCTTATACAATAGTTCCGATTTTTTGGGATTAGACCGTGCCAGCCGCCAGAATCTTGAGTTAATCTGCAACCTGCGCGACGGTTCGCGAGATGGTTCATTATTAGGTCAGTTGAATCATACTTGTACCGCTATGGGTTGCCGAAGACTCCGAATCTGGCTTGAACAGCCTCTTATTGATATTACCGCTATAGAAAACCGACTTGATTCAGTTGCCGAGCTTCTCGAGAATCCTTTACTGCGTCAGGAGTTGCAGGGAGAATTGAAAAAACTTCGGGATATCGAAAGAATTGCCGGGAAGATAGGGGCGGGAGTAGTTAATCCGCGAGAATTACTGGCCCTCAAGTCGTGCCTCGAAGCTGTTCCTGAACTGAAGGGGATTGGCCGGGAGATAAAAAGCTCCCTGCTGCGAGAGCTTTTTATGTTGAACGAAATGGAGAGCACCCGGGATTTGATCAGCCGTTCCATCGATGATTCAGCACCGCCTGCCATTCGTGATGGCGGTGTGATTAAGGCAGGTTATGACCAGCGTGTTGATGAGCTGCGCCACATAGCCTTCGAGGGAGATAGCTGGCTTTTGGCTTATGAACAATCGCAAAAGGAACGAACCCAGATTAAATCTTTAAAAGTAGGCTTCAATCGAGTATTCGGCTACTATATTGAGGTTACCAAGGCCAATACATCCCAGGTTCCTGCTGATTACATAAGAAAACAAACTTTAGTTAATGCTGAGCGTTATATTACTGAGGAATTAAAAACCTTTGAAAATCAAGTGTTGGGGGCGCGAGAGCGCCTGCTGGCGGTGGAAAACCACATTTTCCAGGATATAAAACTGCTTCTTCAGGACTCTATCGAAGATATAAAGAAGCTGTCTTCCCAGCTGGCTCAAATTGATGCTCTCATTTCTTTGGCAGAGGCTGCCTTTGTCAACAATTATACTCGTCCTCATATAAAAAAACGCGGTGTTATTGCCATTAAAGGGGGACGCCACCCCATGGTGGAAAAAACGCTTCGTGAGGTTCGCTTTGTGCCCAATGATTGCACATTAGATCCGGAAGGACACCGGGTGGGGATAGTCACCGGCCCTAACATGGGAGGCAAAAGCACTTTTTTGCGCCAGGCGGCTTTGATTGTGATTATGGCTCAGATGGGAAGCTTTGTACCTGCTGATGAAGCAGCTATTGGGCTGGTTGATCAAGTTTTCACCCGGGTAGGCGCCAGTGATGACTTGAGCAGCGGCAAGAGCACTTTTATGGTTGAGATGGTGGAGGTTGCTAATATCTTAAAGAATGCTACCTCCCGGAGTCTAATCATACTGGATGAGGTGGGCAGAGGAACCAGTACTTTTGATGGTGTCAGCATTGCCCGAGCTTTGGCCGAATACCTGGCCAATATCGAAGGGATTCGGGTTCTATTTGCAACTCACTATCATGAGTTGACCGACCTGGCTGAAAATTTTTCAGGGGTCTTTAACTTATGCGTGTCGGTGAAGGAAGTCGGTGAGGAAGTAATATTCCTGCGTAAAGTTCTGCCTGGCAAGGCAGATAAAAGTTATGGCATTCACGTAGCTAAATTGGCGGGTCTGCCTGCAGAAGTCACTAAACGGGCCGAGATAATTCTGGATAGCCTGGAGGAGCAGCGGGATAGTCAAACGATCCGGGCACCCCTCCAGCCTAGTTTGTTTAGTGATGAGGAACATCCGGTAATTGATGCATTAAGAGCGGTTAATACTGATTCCCTTTCTCCTTTGGAAGCGCTTACTCTGCTTTATAGCTGGAAACAAATGCTTTAATCCTGCGAGGATCATAGAGCAAGGGGGTGAAGAATATTGTATATTGGCATCGATGTGGGCGGCACTTTTACTGATGGAGTAGTGTTATATGAGGGCAGGGTTATCCGTTGGGCGAAAAGCCCTACTAAAACTGATCGGATAAGGGAGTCCATCGAAGAGGTTCTGGGCCAACTGCTTCCAGAGCAGGAAGGGGGTAAGGTCAGTCGTATAGTCATCAGTACTACTCTGATAACGAATCTGTTGGTCACAAACCAGATTGAAACCGCCGCGCTGGTATTGATTCCGGGGCCTGGCCTGAATATGCTGGATTTTAGACTGACTGAAAAGGAATGGATTCTGCAAGGGGGGATCGATTTTCGCGGTCGGGAAATAGAAGCGGTTGATCCTAGCGAAATCAAAGAAGTTGGCGGGCAGATCTATGAACAGGGAATCCGAAAAGCAGCGGTAGTGGGCAAATTCTGCCAAAGAAACCCTGATCAGGAGATTATGGTCAAGTCCCTTCTGCAAAAAGATTATCCTGATCTGGAGATATTGATGGGACATGAAGTATCCGGAGAGTTGAATTTTCCAAGGCGTGCAGTAACTACGTATTATACATTGACTACCCGTCAGGAGTGGAGAAAATTTGCGAAAGAGATTGCTGTGGTTCTGCAGGCCTTGAATATTAGTGTTCCTGTTGTGGTTATGAAGGCTGATGGGGGCACTATGAGTCTGGCGGCATCTCTGGATGCACCGTGCCAGACTATATTTTCCGGACCGGCTGCCAGCACTTTGGGTGCTTTTGCACTGACTATGGATGACAAGACTTCAGTGGTGGCTGATATTGGCGGTACAACTACTGATCTGGCTCTTATTCTGGAGGGCAAGCCGCTCCACGCTTCCAAAGGCGCCAGGATCGGCGATAAATTCACTCATGTAAAAGCTCTTGCTGTTCGCTCGGTGGCTCTGGGTGGTGACAGCACTGTTCGTATTAAAGAAGGCAAGATTTCTATTGGGCCGGACAGACAGGACAAGGCAGCCTGTTTTGGCGGCTCAGGGCCCACACCTACCGATGCTTTTAATGTTATTGGCGGAGGCGGAATAGGAAATATTGGGGCATCAAGGACAACTCTGGCCAGTTTGTGTGGCGGGGAATTGAGCCAAGTTGAAAAGCTGGCTCAAAGTATTGTCGATCACTTTATCGACCGGCTGGAAGAAAATGTCCAGAGCATGATGGCGGCCTGGGAACAGGAGCCAGCCTACAAAGTATGGGAAATAGTCAACCGGCGTAAAGTCACGATTGACCGGGTAATCGGAATCGGGGCTGCATCTCCGGCTATAATACCTCTTTTAGCATTACGGATGGGATGTGAAGGTTTTGTAAATACATATTCCACTGTAGGTAATGCATTGGGGGCAGTTGTGGCACGACCAACTCTGGAGCTGCATCTTCATGCCGACACCGGACAGGGGGTATACTGCATTAACGGCCACAGGAGAAAGTTGGAAATGCCGGAGAGTTTTCGTATCTCGGATGCCAAACAGTTGGCCGAAGAGGAACTGGAGGCCCGGGCAGTTACCCATGGGCTGACCGACTATTTTAAGGACAGGGAATTCTATTTGGAGGAACAATTTAATGTAATCAGAGGGTGGTCTACCACCAGTCGTATATTTGATCTTGGTATTAGTATTTCTCCCGGAGTTGTGAAGGGGTATAAGGGGGTTAAAGTATGAAACCCACGGGAATAGTTTTTTTCCCGGCATTTGACTGGGGCATCTCACCTACTCATCCTGAAAGAGAGGAAAGGCTTCTTTATACACGGGATCAACTGTTTGAAGAAGGAATAATGGATCTCCCCCAAATAGTAGAGTATCAGCCCCGAATGGCTAACGATCGCGATATTGCCAGGACCCACTTTTGTATTCCGGGAGTAGCCGACCAGGCTACGGATGCACACCGTATTTCTTGTGGAGGCGCCTTGACTATAGCCGATGCGGTTATGAACGCCCAGATAAAGAACGGTTTTGCGCTGGTGCGGCCGCCCGGACACCACGCTATGCGTGTTGCCCATGGCAACCGTGGCTTTTGCAATATAAACAATGAGGCTATAATGGTCGATTATTTGCGCTATCATTATGGACTCAAAAAAATTGCTATAGTAGATACCGATGTTCATCACGGGGACGGAACCCAAGATATATTCTGGCACGACCCGGATGTACTCTTCATCTCCTTCCATCAGGATGGCAGGACTCTTTACCCCGGAAGCGGCTTTGTTCAAGAGATCGGTGGTCCCTTAGCCCAATGCAGTACGATTAATATTCCGCTCCCTCCCGGCACTGGCGATCAAGGAATCCTTTATGTTTTGGATAATCTGGTTCTTCCCATCCTTCAGGATTTTAAGCCGGACCTGATAGTCAATTCCGCCGGACAGGATAATCATTATACTGATCCCTTGGCCAACATGCAGTTTACCGCCCAAGGATATGCCGAGTTAAATCGTCGTCTGGCTCCGGATATTGCGGTTCTGGAGGGTGGTTATTCGGTGGAGACGGCTTTGCCTTACATCAACATGGGCATAATCATGGCCATGGCAGGAATCAGTTATTCCAACTTATATGAACCCGACTATAAAGGACACCGTTTTGAAAAACAGAAAGCCGGTTCAAGCATCAAGATGACCGTGGAAAGGCTGCAGAACCTTTGGCAAATTCGGGAAGCATTAATTGATGACACCCGGAAACGCCAAAAGGAATTTTACCAGCAGCAGAAGTCAATCTATTACGATACCGACGGTATCAACGAACAACAGCTTGAAACGGTGCGCATGTGTCCTGATTGTATGGGTTATCATACCATCGATTCCCATGCCAGCCTTCATTCCGGAGATGAAAACCATGTGTTTTGCATCAGCATACCGTTAAAGGCTTGTTTGCGCTGCCAGGGGGATGCCTGGAATTTGTATGAAGACAGGAAAGCCAAGGATGATGTGTATCAAGCTTTATACATGCAAGACAAAGTACAGGACCGCTTTCTTCGTTATTCGGTAAGAGACGGTCAGGAGATTAGCTTTGAATAGAATTAAGCTGTTGGATAAGACCTTAATCGATAAGATAGCGGCGGGGGAAGTTGTTGAACGACCGGCATCGGTAGTAAAGGAGCTGGTGGAAAACTCCCTGGATGCCGGAAGTCGCCGCATCGAAGCAGAAATTGCCGGGGGAGGTCTGGAGTTAATTCGGGTGGCTGACGATGGCAGCGGCATTGCCGAAGCTGATTTGCTCCTGGCTTTTGCTCGTCATGCCACCAGCAAGATATCCGAGGAAAGCCACCTATGGGCCCTGACCAGCATGGGCTTTAGAGGGGAAGCCCTCTCTAGCATTGGTGCCGTTTCAAAGGCAGAGATGTGCAGCAATCCAGATCAGGAGGGACATTGTATTCAGGTTGAAGGAGGCGAAGTCCTTTCTTTGAAGCCGGCATCTTCTCCACCCGGAACGATCATTACAGTTCGGGATCTTTTTTATAATACCCCGGCTCGCAAAAAGTTTGTTAAATCTGCGATAACTGAAGGTAATCAGGTGTATGATATTATGTTGCGCCTGGCCTTTTCCCACCCGGAAGTGAGCTTCTCCTTCAGCAACGAGCGCCGCCGGGTTTTTCTCACCAGTGGCAATGGGCGCATTGACCAGGTGGCTTTGGCTGTCTTTGGCCAGGATTATGCCCGCCGCTTGATACAATTCGAACATCAGTATGGCACTATCCGGGTACATGGCCTGACAAGCAACCTGGAGCTGACCCGAAAGAATCGCAAAGGACAGATTTTTTTAGTCAATGGAAGGGTAGTGAAAAATCCTATACTGTCCGTTGCTATGGAAGAAGCTTATCGTGGTCTTTTGTTAAATCGGGAACGTCCGGTAGGGATCATATATTTGACCATTCCTCCCGGTCAGATTGATGTGAACGTTCATCCCCAGAAGACCGAAATCAGATTTGATGATGAAAGAGCTGTGTTCCAGGCGGTAAAGTCCAGTGTTAGAACTGCTCTTTTCCAACAGAACAATCCCAATATAACCGGTGAGGAATTTTTGGCCCGGCTGGAGTCTGAACAGGCAAATCAATCTTCGCAGAAAGTTCCGTCATATACAAAATATCAATCTACACTTCCCCTGAGATATAATTCTCCAGGTGGTGGGGAGTTTAATGAATCAGCTGATAAATGGAGTGATGCAAAAAATGCTGAGATCCTGCCGGAACCAACTCGTTGGGATGAAACCTGGCAGCAGCTTGTTCCAGAGAATTATGGGTCCGGATCCCGGATCACAATCTTTGGCCAGTGGCAGGATTCTTATTTGCTCTGTGAATTAGATGAGCGTTTAGTCATTGTTGATCAGCATGCGGCCCACGAACGATTATTGTTTAATCAGCTTAAAAAGAGTGAAAGCCCGGTTATCCAACAGGAACTAGCCGTTCCTGTCGCCATTGAGCTGCCTGACGATCTTTTAATGATTGCCGAAGAAAAGAATGAGTTGCTGCAAGGGCTGGGTTACTGTCTTGACAGATTCGGTGAAAAATCGATGGTTATTCGAATGATACCGGCTATGGCCACTGATCAGGAAGTGGAGACTTTGATGGAAATACTGGAACAACTGCAGAACAGCTTTCTTGATGATGAACTGTATCTGGATGCGGGTTTAAAAATTCTGGCCTGCAAAGGATCTGTCAAGGCCGGACAACGATTAGGACAGATGGAGATAACCAGATTGCTGGAGGAGTGGTCTCGAACTGATACACGAGATTTCTGTCCTCATGGCCGACCTGTCTGTATGGTTTTGGAGAAATCAGATTTGGATAAACTTTTAAAACGATGATCAAACTTGAAGATGGCTGTGTTGTGACTGAGACAAGAACCGGTTTTCCTGATCCGGAAATGCTGATGTTTGCTGCCGGGGCTGGAATTCCATACAGCCCGCGTCAGGATAGAAGCTTGGCCCGGGTGATGGAAGATGAAAAGGTATCTCGGGTAGTTGTCTGGGAAAGAGAAGGACCTATTCTTTACGGTGGTGAAGAAAAGTTTTTTTATCATCCCAGCATGGGCAAGAATCGGGTTTCCCGGCTACGCCGGGGCGAAAGTGATCCCTTGGTACAGGCTCTTGATCTGGCACCGGGGCTGGAGGTGCTTGATTGTACACTGGGACTCGGTGCTGATGCTTTAGTGATTTCCTATGTGGTTGGAAGCGCGGGCCGGGTTATGGGTACCGAGTCTTCTCCTCTGGTGGCTGCCATAGTACGTTGGGGGATTAAGAAATACGTGAAAGGACCTGTCTGGCTTCAGGAAGCCTTAGACCGCATTGAAATTCACACCGGTGATCACTTTGAGATATTGCGGAGTCAGCCCAGTCAGTCCTTTGATATTGTCTATTTTGATCCCATGTTTCGGAATCCGATTGCGGTTTGTTCCGGAATATCTCCGCTGCGCCCATTGGCTAATCCTGAACCACTGATGGTTGAAGCAGTACAGGAGGCCCGCCGGGTGGCCCGGCGGCGTGTTGTGCTCAAGGAACGATATCAAAGTCAGGAATTTCAGCGGCTGGGCTTTGAGCAAGTCCAAATGAGCAAGAAGAGCGAGATAGCTTACGGAATTATGGATATTGAGCCTCAGATCCAGGAAGGATAAGATAATATGTCGCCGACTTCAGAACAAAATAATTATACTGACAAGCTCAAGCTGGCTGCAGTGGTAGGGCCTACCGGAGTGGGCAAAAGCAGAATAGCAGTCAAAGTTGCGCAAATGCTGGATGCCGAAATCATTTCCTGTGATTCTATGCAGATTTACCGCAAAATGAATATTGGAACAGCTAAAATCACTTATGACCAACAAGAGGGGATTCCCCATCACATGATTGATGTGGTCGACCCCGATGAGCCATTTACGGTGGCTGATTTTCAGCGTATGGTAAAGAATTTGATTGTGGAAATCAACCTGCGTGGAAAGATTCCAATTCTAGCGGGGGGAACCGGTCTCTATTATCAGGTGGTAGTGGATGACTACAACCTGATCCCCAGCCGGGGATCGCCTGCAATCCGAGCTCGAATCGAAGAAGAAGGCAACAGTATAGGCGCTCACGGTTTGCATACCAGGTTAGCTGCCCTGGACCCCGATGCGGCATTAAAGATTAACCCTAATGATCTAAAGCGATTGGTCAGAGCATTAGAAGCTATAGAAGTTACCGGTCAACCTTTTTCATCCCTACAGACCAGAAATACCGGAAAGTACCGATTAGCGTCAGTCGGTCTTAATATGCCTCGTCTTCAGCTCTACCAGCGGTTGGATGAACGAGTTGATCAGATGATTGAACAGGGACTGCTAAAAGAGACTGAGGACTTATTAACGGAAGGTTATCGTCCAGAGCTGAACTCTATGCAAGCCTTGGGCTATGCCCAGATGATTCGATTTATCCAGGGAAGTCTGGACTGGAACGAAACTATTGATGAGATCAAACGTGACACCAGACGGTATGCAAAGCGCCAATTCACCTGGTTCAAGAAAGATCACCGTATACATTGGTCGGATATTTCAGAATATAGTGATGAAGTGAGTTTAATCCCAAGAATTTGCGACTTTATAGGGAGGATAATGGATTAGGATATAGAATATATTAATTAGATTTGATAATAGGGGGTAACAATTCGTGACCAAAAACCAGCTGAATTTGCAGGATGCATTCTTGAATCAAATTCGAAGAGATAAAGTGCCGGTTACGATATACCTGATGAACGGGTTTCAAATAAAGGGTATAATCAAAGGGTTCGACAATTTTACTGCGATTGTTGAGCAGGAAGGACGACCCCAGATGGTTTATAAACATGCCATTTCTACTATTGCGCCGGTCCGGCCAATCAGTATTCCCATCATGGAGGGCAGGGTTGAGGAGGATTAACAGAGTCGCCAAAGTAGCACCACTTTGAGCTGTTTTGAGTAATATAGTATAGGAATGTTGAAGAACGGATGTCAGACGTGAATGACATCCGTTTTGGATTGGTGGCAGGCGAGTGGAGATTTCTTTGCGTTATCTGGATGAACCTCGTAAGCCGATTAACCAGGATAGTGATCTTGTTTCTAATTGGATAGACCATCAGGGACGGGATGCCATCTTCGAGCTGCGTTCACTCATAGGTCTTAATCGGGTTAAGCAATTGGTATGGGAGATTTCAGCTTTCGCCTTGGTACAGCGCAAACGAGCCGAAGAAAATCTCAAGGCCGAACCTATTGTTTTGCACATGGTGTTTGCCGGTAATCCCGGAACAGGAAAGACTACAGTTGCGCGGATCCTGGGCAAAATATTTAAGGATATGGAATTTTTAACCCGGGGCCACCTGGTAGAAGTTGAACGAGCCGACATGGTGGGCGAATATATCGGTCATACAGCTCAGAAAACCCGGGAACAGGTGAAAAAGAGCATTGGCGGCATTTTGTTTATTGATGAAGCATATACCCTGGCTCAGGGAGGGGATAAAGATTTCGGGCGTGAAGCTATAGCCACCCTGGTCAAGAGCCTTGAAGATTTCCGGCAAAACCTGGTGGTCATTATGGCAGGATATGGTGATGAAATGAACCACTTTATTAACAGCAATCCAGGATTAAAATCACGTTTCCCCCTTCAGGTGGATTTTCCCGACTATTCTTCGGAAGAGATGTTTCAGATTGCGATTCATATGCTGGAGCAAAGGGAATATGAGTTGAGCAGCAGAGCTAGCTGGAAATTGCGCACCATGATTACTGCTGGTTGCCGGCAGCGTAATGCCCATGAAGGGAATGCCCGATATGTCAGGAATTTGGTTGAGAAAATTATCCGCCAGCAGGCGGTTAGACTTATGACGTATCAAAGAGTGGGCCGTCGGGAATTGTTGGCGCTGGAGGAAGCGGACATTTATTAAAGTTATAGTATGATAAGATCTGAATCTGCGGTAAAACGCGGATTCAGATCGCTGACAAAGTCAATAAGACGTACATGCTGATGATTAAATGGGAAGGAGGCTGGTTATGTCACAGAAGTGCCTGCTGATAGGGATCAATGATTCCGGGGAAAACCACGAAGATCTATTGGAGCTGGCTGCTCTGGTCCGGAGTAGTGGCAGTTATGAAATTGCCGGTACCATGATTCAGAAAAGATCCCGCCCGGATTCCCGCTACTATCTGGGGAAAGGAAAGTTAGACAGCCTCAAAGAAATGGCAGAGATATTGGAAGCTGATCTGGTTATTTGTGATGATGAACTTACACCAGCCCAGCAGCGCAATATATTCCGGGTGCTGGAAATCCCCGTAACTGATCGTACCGGAATAATTCTGGAGATTTTTTTACAACGAGCCCATACATCCGAGGGAAAAATTCAGGTAGAATTAGCCCGGCTTAAATACGCTTTGCCACGGCTGATAGGTAAGGGGGAGGAATTGTCCCGGCTGGGTGGGGGAATTGGAACCAGAGGACCGGGAGAATCCAAGCTGGAGATGGATCGAAGGACGATCCGCAATCGCATCCGGGCTCTGGAAAGAGAAATAGAACAGATGACCAGGCATCAGGCGGTTACCCGTAAGCGCCGCAACCAGATGGACGTGCCTGTGGTATGTTTAGTGGGATACACAAATGCAGGCAAGTCCAGTATAATGTCGTATTTAACCAAATCAGACCAGGGCGCCGACAGTCGCCTTTTTGCTACTCTGGCTACTACCGGCCACCGTATAGATTTTCCGGACGGTGGACATTTTATCCTGAGTGATACGGTGGGGTTTATTAATAAGCTTCCTCATCAGTTGGTAGCCTCCTTTAGAGCCACTCTACAGGAAGTAAAAGATGCCCATCTCCTGCTTCATGTAATTGATGCTGCTCAGGAGGAGATGGATGGAAGGATTAATACGGTGGAACAGGTATTAGAGCAGATAAATGCCGTATCTGATCAGGCGCTGAGGGTCTATAACAAAGTGGATCTTTTATCTTTTGAAGAGGTTGACAGATTGACCGCCTTATATCCTGAAGGACTGATGGTTTCAGCGGTTACCGGACAGGGATTGGAGCAGATGGTGGAAGAAATCCGGAATCGGCTTTTCAGTGAAGCCATGGAAATTAAGCTGCTTATTCCTTACAAGCGGGGAGAATTAATTGCTAAGCTATACGAACATACCCAGATATTAAGCCGTCTGGACGTGCCCGAGGGGGTTGAGCTGACTGCACGGGGATCGCGTCAAGTCTTGGGTCAAATAGTACAGGCCTTGGAGGTTGATAACGAGAATGGATAGAGTCGATATGATAATTGCTGATAGTGAAAAGGAAATCCAATCGGCTTTTCAAAAGATAGATGAAGTTGCCTGCCATAATCAAAGGCGGGTTTTGGAAGCCTTCAGAACTCACCGGGTATCATCTGACCATTTTACTGTCGGAACCGGTTATGGATACAACGACCTGGGCCGAGATACCCTTGAGAGCATGTATGCTGAAATATTTGGCGGAGAAGATGCCCTGGTTCGTTCCCAGTTGATTTCTGGGACTCATGCCTTATCAACATCTCTTTTTTCCTTGCTTGAAAGCGGAGATTTGCTGGTGTCGGCCATGGGAGAGCCTTATGATACTCTCCAACGCATCATTTCGGGGAAGAATGGTCTTGAAGCCAGAGGAGTAAGATATCAGGCCATTCCCGTAAAGGAAGATGGCGGCTGTGACATGGGCTTGCTGGCTGAGGTTGTGGCCGGTAATCCCCGAGTAATCTTGCTGCAAAGGTCACGTGGATATAGCAGCATCAGAAAGACCTTGACGATTCAAGACATTGATGCAGTAATTCAACTGATAAAATCGGTTAACCCTGAAGTTATTATTCTGGTTGATAATTGCTATGGTGAATTTGTGGAGAAACTGGAGCCAGGCCATGTCGGTGCCGATTTGGTGGCCGGGTCACTCATCAAAAATCCGGGGGGAGGCTTGGCGGCCGGAGGGGGATATATAATCGGGAAGCGTGAACTGGTGGAGTTAGCGGCCGACCGGCTGATTGCTCCCGGGCTGGGGAAAGAAATTGGTCCCAGTCTTTATGATATGCGCATCGTTTATCAGGGGCTGTTTCTTGCGCCTCACGTAGTTAGTGAGGCGTTGAAAGGTGCGGTGCTATCAGCGCGGGCTTTGGAAAGGCTGGGATTAAAGGTTGCACCTGGGTGGGATGAGGACAGGGGAGATATTGTCCAGGCTATTGAACTTCCCGATCAGTCCGTATTGACAGGCTTCGTCAGGAAAGTACAGGAATGGTCACCGGTGGACAGCTTTGTTATACCCGAATTCGCTGCTATGCCTGGCTATGATCATCAGGTTATTATGGCGGCAGGAACATTTGTCCAGGGATCATCCATCGAGCTATCCTGTGATGCGCCCTTGCGTCAGCCTTATTGGGCATTTTTTCAGGGTGGTTTATCATATCAACATATTCGGTTAGTTGTAGCCCAGCTGATTCATTATTTGTTATCCTGTTTATTAGTGGAAAATCGATAAAAAAATATGTATAATCTGTTTATGGAGAAAAATGAAATAGGATTCCAATGAAGCCTGGTTCTGCGTAAAAGCCAAACAATATTGGACATTGGGACTCTTTGCACCACAAAACATGAACTGGAATTGACTAGTATTGGAGGGAACGGCATGGATGTTTTTGCGATTGTTCTGGCAGTATGTGTCATGCTGGTTGGTATTGCCGGAAGTGTTCTGCCCCTTTTGCCAGGCGTGCCATTATTATTTTTAGCTGTAATAGGTTATGGATGGTATGAGGGATTTAATGTCATCACTGTTCACTATGTGGTTATAGTTGGAGCACTGACCCTCCTGGCAGTTCTGGTGGACTATTTGGCAGGAGTCTTGGGCGCTCAAAAATCCGGCTCAAGTCGGGCTGGGGTTGTGGGTGCAGCCCTGGGGGTAATAGCAGGACTCTTCCTTGGACCACTAGGTATTTTGCTGGGGCCGTTAGCCGGAGCATTTATTGGCGAGTACTTGGTGGTACAAGATATTAATATGGCAATAAAGGCTTCCATTGGAACCATAATTGGCATGATAAGTGGTATTGCTTTTAAGGTAGTACTGGGAGTGGGTATCCTGATTTCGTTTTTGATAATAGTCTTTTAGTATGATCAGGTTATCTGAATAAAACAATAAGAGAGTTTTAAGGGTGGATGAAATGACGAAAGAAGATGTATTGAAATTAGCTAACGAAGAGAAGATTCGGTTTATCAGACTGCAATTCACTGATATTATGGGTGTGCCGAAGAATGTTTCCATTACCGTTGACCAGCTGGAAAAGGCTCTTGATGGTGACTTGATGTTTGACGGATCCTCAATAGAAGGATTTGTCCGCATTGAGGAATCTGACATGTATTTAAAGCCTGATCCCGATACATTTTCGATTCATCCTTGGGATACTGGTGAAGACGGCAAGGTAGGGCGTCTTATCTGTGATGTTTATAATTCACAAAATGAACCGTTTCATGGCTGTCCCAGAGTAAATTTAAAGAAAATCATTAACGAAGCCAAAGCCGAGGGCTTTGAAATGAATGTGGGACCAGAAGCTGAATTCTTTATGTTCTTAAAGGATGCCCATGGTCGTCCCACTCTGGAGACTCATGACAAGGCCGGATATTTTGATTTGGCACCTGTTGACAGAGGGGAAGCTGCTCGGCGAGAAATGGTTTTGACCCTGCAGCAGATGGGTTTTGAAATCGAGGCTTCCCACCACGAAGTGGCACCAGGTCAGCACGAGATTGACTTTAAATATGCCGATGCCTTGACTACGGCCGACCGTGTCATTACGTTCCGGATTGTAGTGCGCACTATTGCCCAACGTCATGGGTTACATGCTACTTTTATGCCCAAGCCCATCTATGGAATAGCTGGGTCAGGGATGCATTTGAATATTTCTCTTTTCAAAGATGGACAGAATGCTTTTTATGATCCGAATAAAGAGAATGGTCTTAGTGATATTGCTATGCACTTTATCGGCGGGGTTTTGAAGCATGCCGCCGCTATTACTGCTATTACGAACCCGACGGTTAATTCATACAAGAGACTTGTACCCGGCTATGAAGCCCCGGTATATATTGCCTGGTCGCCGAAGAATCGCAGCCCACTCATAAGAGTTCCCACCAGGCGAGGTATCGGGACCAGAATGGAATTGAGGAGTCCGGATCCCACCTGTAATCCTTATCTGGCTTTGGCAGTGGTATTAAAAACCGGATTAGACGGCATGAAAAATAAAACGGAATGTCCTGCCTCTGTGGACAAGAACATCTTTGAGATGGATGAATATGCTCGTGAAGAAGCCGGGATTGAAAGCCTGCCCGGGACACTGAGGGAAGCATTGCGGGAACTGAGGCGTGACCAGGTGGTAAAAGAAGCCATGGGGCCCCATATCTATGGTCGTTTCATGCATGCTAAAAGGACAGAATGGGATAAATACCGGGCTAAAGTCCATCAATGGGAAATTGACGAATACCTGACCTTATTCTAGCCACGAAAAAAATGACGGCTACTCGAAGGATGCAGCATTGTAGCTACATCCTTCGAACCAGTCCTGCCACTACCCCAGCGATGGTGAGATTACGGGTAATAATCGGTGCCATAGCTTCGTTTTCGGGACGTAGCTCCACATGATCAATTTTCTGATAAAAACGTTTTACGGTTGCCTCATCATCCACCAGAGCCACTACGATGTCGCCGTTATTAGCGGCCTGCTGTGAACGTACTATTACCAGATCGCCATCTAATATTCCGGCGTCAATCATGCTATCGCCATGTACCCTTAAAAGGAAGTGATCGCCTCTGCCCAGAAAGCTGGCTGATACACTGAAGTGGCCTTCGATATTCTCTACAGCAGTTATCGGCTGTCCGGCCGCAACTCTTCCTACCAGAGGAAGTCTTATGATTTCTTCATCATGGTCATTCCCGGTATCGACAAGTATTTCCAAAGCCCGGGGTTTCGAGGGATCTCTTCTAATCCAGCCTTTTTCCTCCATCTGGGTAAGATGAAGATGAACAGTAGAGCTGGAACTTAAACCAACTGCCTTACCGATTTCACGAACCGAAGGGGGATAGCCATGGGCTTTCAAATGACTTTGAAGATAATCAAGTATTTGCTGTTGTCTTTTGGTCAAATCACCACGATTATCCATAAAAACCCTCCATTTTTGAATTCAGTATACCTCATTAATCAAATCAAAACAAGTGTTCGCTATTCCAAAAGCAGTTTATATCTACATTTTCCAGAGCCTTCAGCATATGGCGTTTACTACTTGGGAAAGTATTTTCGATTTGGTCAAGGATTTTCTTTATTTTTTCGCGGTTGGTATGACCGCTGGCCGGACATGAGCTGGACTTGATCGGCAGATTAAGTTCCGCTACCGCATCTTTAACAATCTTTTCGTCCAAATAAATCATAGGCCTTATCAGAGTTAGGTTTGCTCGGCTTAAATAGGTGTTGGGCTGAAAGGTGCGATATTGTCCTTCAAATATCATGGACATCATCAAGGTAATTACCGCATCATCAAGGTGATGGCCTAAGGCCACTTTGTTACACCCAAGCCTGCTCGCCTCGCGATTAATTGCACCGGAACGCAAGTTTGAGCACAACGCACAAGGATTCGATTCTTTTCTCACCTCAAAGATTAAAGGCCCGATATCAGTTTTTACGATATGGTGGGGCAATCCGAGAGTTGAACAATAAGCAGTGATTTCCTGCCAATCATCATTCCAACCCTCGTCGATGGAAATCGGTATGAGCTCAAAATCCAAAGGAGAATAAGCATGAAGCAGATCAAGGGCATACAACAGTATCATACTATCTTTGCCTCCGGACATTCCTACCGCTATCCGATCTCCGGATTGAACCAGATCGTACTTCAGGTTAGCCTGCTTGATTCTGCGAAAGATGATTTTGGCTATTTCCATTATGTGTTCCTCGCCAATTGTAAAGTATCATCATTATTGTAACCTGAATAAGTCATTTTGAAAGCCTTGTTTTTATCAACGGAACGAACATTCGGAATAAAGGAAATAAACCTCTATAATTCACAACTGAGGTAACTTTTCAAAAAATATCCGGTCATTCAGGCAGGAGTTTGTGATATTGATGAGGAATAGAATTAATTCAAAGGGGGGCAAGGCAGATGATGAAAGCACTAGAAATGGAATTGGAAACTGGTCATTTTTCCCTTAGTGTCATACAGAACGCAATGGCTAATACCGGAGCGATGAAAGCGTGGTACAAAGAATTCGGGGATATAATTAAGAGTGATGGCTATGAGAAATTTCGGGAGATTATTTGGATTCTCTCTGAAAAAGCAATAATCAGAGCCGATATTCTTACTCCTGATTATGTGGGAATTTCCAGCTATCGCTTGAAAAAGGTGTTCAATATTGATCGGCATCATTCTATTCAGGAGATAGATGATTCGGTTAAAGTAACCCTGCAGCAAGTCAAAATAACATTTGACGTAGGGAATGCAATAACCTTGGTTCGTCCTAAAAACCGCAGCAGTGCTGAGCACTTTGATCTGTTTTGCAATCTTATTGGTTAATTTTATTCTAATTTAACCGGGTTTTCACAAATCGAGTTGCGTCACATCCTATTGCCCCACATCAAGGGAATGTGGGGTGTTTTATTGTCCAATAAGGGCAGATGTGCGGGATAATGTGGCAGAAGGGAGGAGAGGTTCCTGCATCCGGTTACTGCTTATATGGTCTACATACTCAGGTGTTCTGACGGAACCCTCTATACCGGAATTACTCCTGATCTGGCGGAAAGACTGGCTAAACACAATCAGGGCAAAGGCGCCAAATACACCCGGGGGCGAAGGCCGGTTAGCCTGGTCTACAGCGAATCAGTGCCAGACATATCTCTGGCTATTAAGCGCGAAAGAGAAATAAAAAGAATGAGCCGTTCTCAGAAGCTGGCCCTGTTTGAGTGATGAGATATGGAAAGTGATTTTCCGGGCCAATGACCTATATTATCAAAGAATAACCCCGGAGGCCGGTTGGCCTCCGGGAGCTGGACGGGATCAGGAGTGGCCGCCTTTGGCCATTTCTTCATCGCGCAGAAGGCGTCGCAGGGCTTTGCCAACACCGGTACGGGGCAATGATGCTTTGAACTCTATTTCACGCGGGACTTTGTAAGCGGCCAGTTGTTCCTTACAGTAAGCAATCAGATCAGCTTCTGATACAGTGGCGCCTTCAATCAGTTGTACGAATGCCTTGACCATTTCACCACGGTATGAATCAGGGATACCGACAGTTATTACATCCTTTACCTGAGAGTGTTTAATCAGGACCTCATCGATGTCACGCGGGTAAATGTTAAATCCGCCTGAAATAATGATATCTTTGGAGCGGTCAACAATAAAGATATAACCGTCTTCATCACGGTAGGCAATGTCGCCGGTGTATAGCCAGCCGTCCTTTAAGACTTTGGCGGTTTCTTCAGGGTCATTCCAGTATCCCTTCATGACCAGGGGAGAACGCATTACAATTTCACCCCGTTCACCAATCGGCAGCTCTTCTCCGGTATTGACGTCAATAATTTTAACGTCGGCATCCGGATAAGGAAGGCCAATGCTGCCGTCCTTCTTTTGGCCGATGTAAGGATTAGTAATCCCCAGGGAAGTGGTTTCACTCATGCCCCATCCCTCGGCCACAAAAATGTTGAGGTCACGGCCCTTTTGAAGCAGTGCCGGCGGACAAGGTGCCGCACCGCTATTAAAAACCCCCATTTTTTTGCCTAAATCCAATTCGTTGGCCCGGGGATGATTCAAGACTGCCGTAAACATGGTCGGTACTGCCGGGAAATAAGTGATTTCTTCGAATAATGACAAAGTCTCCATGACTTCAGCAGGATCAAAACGGGGCAATAATATCTGGGTTGACCTGCTGATGATTCCATAACACAGGCAACAGATTTCACCATAAACATGTGAGTAGGGAAGCACACAGAATACGGTCCGCCGGGGAACAGGAATCAGATTGAGAATGCTGCCGGCCCATTCGTTCACCGAGTATGCCGCAACAACCAGATTATGATGAGTGAGTATTGCTCCTTTGGGACTGCCGGTGGTTCCGGTAGTGAACTGAATAACCGCCGGATCGGAATAATCAATGGGAAGGCCGGGAGGAGTTTCATTGGTGCTGGTCGCCAGGAACTGAGAATAATGATGCCAACCGGGCTCAAGTCCAAGCCCTTCCGGAGTACTTTCCGGGGCGGCATCCACAAAGTCAGTGACTTTGGTAACTAGTATAAAAGGAAGTCTATATTCCGCTATTAGTTGCCGAATGACCGGCAGGACGGTATCGAAGGTGACTATACCTGACATTTCAGTTTTGGTAGCGATTTTCAAGAGGTCATCGGCAGTATACATAGCGTTCAGATTTACGATTATGGCGCCGGCATGGAGCAATGCCCAGAAAGTTATGACAAACTGAGGACAGTTAGGGAGCATCAGTCCTATTCGGTCGCCTTTCTTAATTCCGGCTGCAATAAAACCATTGGCCAGTCTAATGACTTTAAGTTGGAGTTCCCAGAAGGTGATTTCGGTACCATAAAAATAGGTGGCAGATTTCTTTGGTTCTACATTAGCGGCAATTCTCAGGAGTTCATGGGCTGGAAATCGAGGATAATTTATGGTGGGACGAACATCCGGGTCATGTCCGGCCAGCCAGGGGCGCCGGGCCGCTACTTCAGGAGCTAATACCGACATACTTACAACCTCCTTCAAAGATTTAATCTTGTTCTCTTATATAGACCAGAATTCTAGCTTTTCACCCCCCTCCAAGAAGACTAAAATAAGGCCGGAAGTAAACCAGGTAAACATAATGGCTTGCATGGTGGGCAGGTCATTCTAGGTTAATCGAGTATCAGCCGGGAGCAACAGTTCTTTGGTCAAGGTATTCTTTGGTTGTGGATGTTATGCAATTTGAGTAGAAATAAGAAAAAACTCTCTATAAGCAGTAACGGAAAAAAACCACTTACAGACATGCCGGTAAAAAAATTGACGGATTGGCGCGTCTATTCACTCAATTCACACAATTAAAAATATTTAAAATACTTATCAATTAATATTTTATATAATTTCAATTAATCCTCTATTTCTATAAGAAATATTTTAGAAGGAGAGGCAGGGTCTTGAAGTGGAAAGCCATTATAACCAGATTTACATACCGTAATAGATTTTTGAGCAGGCAGGCCGGTTGAAGCTACTGTTTGCGCAGCAATAAAAAAGCTGAGAAGAATATGTTTTCCTCCCAGCTTTTTGTATTGGTATAGACAAGTGGAAACGATCCTATTAGTATTCGAATATTTCGATGGGTGCAATGGAAACGGTGTCATCTCCATCCTTAACCAGCCTGGTAATATAAACCATATTAGGCACAACGTTTCTAATGTAATAGCGGGCGGAGAGAACTTTGCCGTAGTAAAAATTGTAATCGAAGTGCTCAGGTCCAAGTTCATCAGCTTTCCTTTGGGCAATAAGGGCCTGATCGAGCAGGAGATATCCGCCATAGAGCTGACCCGTAGCGGTTAGGATCAATCGAGCCAGAACCCTATAGTATGACATCTCTTTGTTGGCCTTGTATTCAGCCATGGCACCCATAATCTCCCTGTATGAAGAAAGTGCCTCGGCAAGATTGGCAAATTCCTTCTCAAAGCCTTTCACACTTAGATTAACTGTGATGAATTCCTCGATTTCTTTCAGGAAATCAGCAAAAGATTCGCCGTTATTCATGGACCATTTACGGTTAATTAAATCCTGAGCCTGTACGAAATTAGTCCCTTCCCAAATGGAATAGATTTTAACATCCCGGGCGGCTTGGGCAGCGGGATAATCTTCACAGTAACCATAACCGCCATAAGCTTGAATGGATTCAGAAATCAAATTCCAGGCCTCGTCACTGGGATAAGCCTTGCATATAGGGGTCAGGATATCAGCTCTGGCGCCGGCCCGGGCGCGCCGGTCTGAATCAGGATCGTTGTGGAAGACATCTTGATAATAATAAGCTTTATAAATCATAGCCCGGCAAGCTTCGAGAGTAGCCTTGTTGAGCATTAACATGCGTTTAACGTCATCGTGATAGATGATGGGTACCCGAGGTCCTTTGGGATCTGAAGGGGAACGGCCCTGCAGTCTTTCCAGACAGTAATTCTTTGCGTTCCAGTAAGCATTAGCTGCTACTGACAGGGCTTGCAGACCGGTACCTTTACGTTCTTCGTTCATCATCTGGAACATTTGGGACATCCCTTTGCTGACACCATCTGGTCCAGGGGGATCTCCTAATAGCCAGCCCCGGGTATTATCATTATCGCCGCAGGCCAGGGCTGCTGTGGGCTGGGCATGCAATCCCATCTTGTGCTCAAGGGCCGTGGTGACCACATCGTTGTCCTCCAGAGATCCATCATCATTGACCCAATACTTGGGAACCACAAACAAAGAAATACCTTTGGTTCCGGCTGCAGCTCCTTCGATTCGGGCCAAATAGAGATGAATAATATTGTCGGAAAAATCGCCGTCGCCACAGGTAATAAATTGCTTCGAACCTTTTATTTTATAAATACGGGGGTCGTTGGTAGGATACGCTTTGGACAGAATATCGCCTACATCAGTTCCGGCCGTTGCCTCTGTCAAACACATGGTGCCGGACCAGGTTCCATCAAACATCTTCGGTAAAAATTTCTGTTTTAATTCCTCTGATCCAAATTCCTGAATAAGATGAGCCGCACCGGTAGTTAAAGCATGAGCACGCATGGAAGGGCAGGATGCCTGAAACATTTCATAGACTGCACATTGAAGGATTTCGGGTAAAACTCCTTCTGTATCTTCAAGGTTAGAAGTACCCCAGCCATTTTCCTGAATATATTTAAAAATTTTGGCGTAGGATGGATGGACTGTGGCTTTTCCATTTTCAAACTTTACTCCGAATTCCTCCATTTCATCCCCGGCGGTTCCGAGTACATCAGCGGCTATTTTGTTTACCTGATCGATCATCATGTCCAGATCATCGATACTGTAATAGCCATTAAACTTGGCGTAGGTAAAGATTTGTTCCAGAGGCAGCCATTCCTTGAGATTAAATTTGATGTCTCGGGTGCTGTAGGCATAAACTGAGCTCAAATATAACAACTCCTTTGTGAAAAATATAATTTAATTACAGTATAAAACAAGCTACACCGGGATGCCAGAGATGGTAGTGGATTACCTCAGCATGTACCCGGCTAGAATTAATGCAGAGGAAAGGACAGTCCAAATGGGTTGGACTGCCCTCGATACTTTGCAGATGTGCTTGATTATTTTAGGATTTTTGGGCTTTGGCGACTTCTTCTTCCCGCAAAATTCTGCGGAGAGCTTTCCCGGTATTGGTGCGGGGGAGTTCAGAACGGGCTTCCCAGAGTTTGGGAACCTTATAAGCCGCCAGTTTTTCCCGGCATAAAGCTTCCAGTTCCTCGAATGTAACGGTTGCGCCCGGCTTAAGCTGGACAAAAGCCTTTACGGTCTCGCCGCGATATTCGTGAGGAACACCTACTGCCATAGCATCTACCACATCGGGATGCTGCAGAAGAACTTCATCCACGTCCCGAGGATAAATGTTATATCCTCCGGCAATAATCATATCCTTGGTACGGTCAACGATGAAGATATAGCCATCTTCGTCCATATAAGCCACATCGCCGGTTTTTAGCCATCCATCTTCGGTGATGGTATTAGCCGTTTCTTCAGGATTGTCCCAGTAACCGGTCATGACCGTTGCGCCTCTCATCCATATCTCACCGCGTTCACCCAGAGGTACATCATTGCCATTGTCATCAACCAAACGAAGTTCCATATCAATATAAGGAACGCCAACACTGCCAACTTTAGGCCGGCCGCCGGGAGTGCTTATTGCCATGGCGCAAGTTTCACTCATGCCATAACCTTCGTAGAAGTTGAAATCATAGTCACGGCACTTTTGGTACAGAGCAAGTGTGGCTGGAGCTGCGCCAGTACCACAGTAAACCATCTTGCGGTGCCAATCGATTTCCTCAACGCGTGGGTTGTAGAACAGTGCCTGCAGCATGGTAGGCACTGCAGGGAAGTATGCCCATTGGTCATAACGCTCTAAGGTATCAAAGACTTCATCAGGCAGATAACGGGGCAGGATGACCATGGTCATCTGGGCGCGGGCTGCGTATAGAATACAGCAGACTTCTCCATAGACATGGCACATGGGGATTACAGCCAGAAGATTTTGGATTTCAGTTGGCTCATTGTCAACCATTTCAATACACCACATTACTACCTGATAGGCTGCAGCAGTAATATTGAATTGACTCAGAGTGGCCCCTTTGGGAGTACCGGTAGTTCCACCCGTGTATTGGATAACTGCGGGATCGGAATGCTTGATATTGATCTGGGGCGGTGCCCAGCGTTTGTCGGTTTCAAGAACCTTCGAGAAATGCAGCCATCCCGGCTGAAGACCCAGTGCTTCGTCAGTGCTGATGGTTGCGCTGGGCATGAAGTCGGCCAAGCTAGTGACCAGTACAGTAGAAATATTAAGTTTCTCAGCCAGGGGCTTTACCAGCGGTACCAGCGCGTCATAAGTCACCAGTCCGGTAAGACCTGAATCCTTGAAGGAGAATTCCAATTCATCTGATGTATATAATGGGTTAAGGTTTACTATTACTCCTCCCGCCATAAGAATTGACCAGAAGGAAATAACAAATTGAGGGCAGTTGGGAAGAAGAATCCCCACGCGATCGCCATGCTTAATGCCATTTTCAACTAACACGTTAGCCAAGCGAGTTACCTTCAGGTATAGCTCGTCAAAAGTAATTTTCGCACCGTAAAAATCAATGGCGGTCTTGTCAGGCTGATAAACGCAGGCATCACGAAGAACATAATAGGCCGGGGTCAACGGATACCTCATTGTAGTTGGTGTCTTCCAATTGTAGGTTTTTGTCCAGAATCGGCTTTCGTAAGGTGATGACATTATAGAGGCCCTCCTTAATTCATAATGGGTATTGCCAAACTAGGATGAAAATGATGAATTATAATTCCGTTGGTGTTTACGGCAAGTAGTCTTGCATATATCCGGAATATTTAGGATTTAGGCTTGTACTTACCTTTGAATGATTCTGACTATATAGAGTGGTGCGGATGATCAAATTTACAGCATAATATGGATGGTGCGATAATTGGGAAACAAGCTCCACCTAACAATGCTAAACTAGTTTGCCTGCTTAGGGTTGAATAAGAAATGGATTAAACTAATCGCCTCCTTTTTAATAATTCCACATGAGAATAATTTACATATTTAAAGTAGGATCATTAACTAGGAAATGCAAAAACCGTGCCATATAGACGATTATCACTGAAAACAATCATAAAACCCTATTATAAGTGCCGAATAATGGTAATAGCCAACTTATTTAATCGACTTTCTAAACAGAAATATTGTGACTTACTGCAGAGTCAAATATAGTCAATTTGATGCAAATATGTATCGAGATTGGAGATCATCGATAGCTTGTCAAGGTAAAAGCTGAGATTGTCCCGTTTGAATCACATTCTGGAAAATGATTCAAAATAGAATCGATAATTAGATTGTTTTAAAGAATCAGGCCAACAAGGCGAGAAGAATGGGATTAAAAGTGATTCAATATTGCATCGAAATTATATTTAAATTCTAAACATTTAAGATTAAATTACTTCATCAGGAACACCGATAGTCATCGCATCCATTACTGCAGGGTGGGTAAGCAAAACTTCATCAAAGAATGCGTATTATGGTTACATTCCAGGTCTGGGGACGTCTGGTCTTTTTCGGTTGGCACATAGTAATACCAGCAACCGTGACAATAGATGCAAAACATCTATTGTCCAAGGTTGCCGTTTACTTAAAAAGTTAAAAAAGGGTAGTTAGGACAGAATTAAATGGATTCTACTATAAATGCAACTCCCGGACCACCGCTGGCACAGAGAGAAGCACATCCGTATCTAACTCCGCGTCGTTTCATTTCATTAATCATAGTGACAATCAAACGGGCGCCGGTGGCGCCAACGGGATGACCGATAGCAATACCGGAACCGACTCCATTAACCTTTTCCAGGTCAATTTTTAGTTCTCGGTTTACTCCCAGGAATTGAGCGGCAAAAGCTTCATTGATTTCCCAATAGTCTATATCGTTCTGCTCTAAACCAGCAAATTTTAACGCCCGACGAACAGCTGGAACAACTCCCATGCCCATTATACGGGGTTCGACAGCGCCGGAAGCAGAAGACACCACGCGAGCAATAGGTTTAACACCTAACTCCTTAGCTTTATCAGCCGACATCATAATCAGAGCGGAGCCGCCATCATTCAGGCCGGAAGCATTGGCAGCAGTGACTGTGCCGCCTTTTTTGAAAGCGGGTTTCAAACGGGCCAAGCTTTCCAGACTCGTATCAGAGCGAGGATGCTCGTCAGTATCAAACATAAATGATCCTTTGCGAGACTGAACTTCAACTGGAACTATCTCATCTTTGAACCAGCCTTCTTTAATAGCTTGGCAGGCTCTCTGATGGCTTAGAAGTGCATAGGCATCCTGCTCTTCCCTGGTAATACCATACATTTCCGCGATATTCTCGGCTGTAACTCCCATGTGATAGCCGACAAACTCACATATTAAGCCGCCTTTCATAAGGCCATCGACGATTTGTTCTCCATTGCCCAATCGGTAACCTTTGCGTGCTCCAAAGAGAAGATAAGGGGTATTAGTCATACTTTCAATGCCAACCGCAGCCCCCATGTCTATTTTGCCCAGCATAATCTCTTGGGAAAGAATTTCAGCTGCGCGCATAGATGACGGACATTGTTGGTGAACGGTACAGGCAAACGAATCATCCCGGCATCCTGCTCTTAAAGCAACGTGACGAGCGCTGTTTCCGGGGGAGGAAGACTGGTTGCAATGACCTGCTATAACTTCATCTAGTTGATTAGCCTCCAGACCGGCTCTTTCCAATGCTCCATTTAGAGCGAACACTCCCAAATCAATGGGGTTGAATCCCTGCAGTGATCCCTGGAAATCGCCTACCGGAGTCCTGGCGCCACTGACAATGACAACTTCTTTCATGAACATTCTCCTTCCTTAAATTACATATAATTATTTATTAATGTTTAAACCCGTCGGTTTCAAACCGGTTATTCCTTAGCAGAATCCAACAGGTCTTTACACTTTTCAACAGCCCGTTCACTTATCTCAGACTCTTCGACGGGATATCGGTCTACCATAGATCCGCTTACCACAATCCAATCACGGGCCAATTTGCGAACATCCGGGGTATCAACACAGGCAACCGGACACGCGCACATCATAATACCTATGGCCCAGGGTTCGGGGGTATCTGCAGGTATTACCCCCGCAAACCCTGGAGCGTTGGCTTTAATTTCTCTTACAATTTTGGATCGGTTAATTTGAGGGTTGCAGCCACCGCAATATTTCACACCAATTTTGGCATCTACCAAGTTAGATCACAATTTTCACGGATGCCACAGAGGGTCTCCGCTAATTCCTTGCGATGATCAAAGTTTACTAGCCGGGAAATCATAATTCTCTGAGCCTGAGGAGAACCGGCTCCATGCATGGACTCAGTTAAATAGGCGACTGCACCGGCCCCGATTGTAAGATTTTCGATATAACGCAACATGCGTTGGCGATGTTCTACCGGAATATCGCTGCGAGTTGCGGAATATTTAGCAACCAGCGATCCAATTTCAGGATTTGTGAAATCCTGGTCAGATGGCATCGTAACCATATAACCACCGGCTATATCCTGTACCAGGCGCGAAATCTCATAGGGGAAGCGGGTAACGTTCTGCTTGCAAATATTAGCCAGCAAAAGATCAATCATATAATTCCCGGCAGCAGTCTTATGACCTTCAGAGGAACAGGCAATTCCACAGGCATACAAGGTCTCATTAAGATGACACATTTCAATGATCTTATCTTTTATGTGAGATGCTTTGGATGCTCCATTATATTCGGCAATAGCTTGAGCCGCACCGATTAGAGTATCACCGACTCCCACCTTGCACCCGCCATAACTCTGGCGATGATAACCGGCGAATCTTTCCACCAGCATAGTGGTAAAATCAGTTTCTCCATCCATAAAAATTCGCTCCAGCGGAACAAAAACATCGTTGAAGATAGCCATTACTTCTTGACCGCCGAAATTGATGTTACCCACGTCAACTTTTGTTGGTTCCAGTTTGCGAGTATCACATGACTGACGCCCATAAATGTAAATCATTCCTGGAGTATCTACGGGTATAGCAAATGATACCGCCCAATCTTTTTCCGATTCTTTCAAAGAGTTATTGGGCATAACCAAAATCTCATGAGAGTTAATCATACCGGTTTGATGCAGTTTGCAGCCCCTTACCACAATACCGTTTGAACGCCGTTCGACAACATGCAGGTAAGCATCGGGATCATCCTGGGCACCGGGGGCTTTACTTCGGTCTCCTCGTGCATCAGTCATACAGCCGTCTACTGTAAGATCATTGTCTTGAACGTACTTCATATACTCTGTGAAACGCTCATGATATTTAGTGCCGTGTTTGGCATCTAATTCGAATGTTGTGCTGTATACTGCATTAAAAGCATCCATACCTACACATCTTTGAAAACAGCAGCCGGTCTTCTGTCCTAGCAGCCGTTGCATTTTTACCTTCTTGACCAAGTCATCCGCACTTTGGTGGAGATGAGTAAAGCGGTTGACCTTATTGCCCGTTAAATTTGATGTAGCTGTCATGATATCTTCGTACTCAGGCTCCTCAGCCAATTTGTATGTCATAGCAACAGCGTTTATTGAAGGCCGAATAAGGGGATGATCTGCATAATCCTTAACCTGTTCGCCAAACAACCATAGATTAATGTCCATTTTTCTAAGATCGCTTATATATTCTTCCGGGGTCTTTAGTGTCATTTCGCCCACCTCTTTCATTTATGATTTTTGATTATTGACACCTAATGAAGAATAATGGATTCAGGCAAATAAAAGTCTTCTAATAACAGAATAGCTTGGCTTCATGCAATAGGCAACACCTGAAAGTAATCTGCCCCAAAGCAAAAAGCATACAGACGGTTGTGGATCTAAGAAATGCAAAAGACGTGCCATTTAACAGGTTCGACCTCAAAATAAATCTGTAAACTAGGGCAACAATGGCGAAAAATTGGGGTTAATGAAGGTAAAGATATTTAGTGAATAGGAATGACGAAGGATAATATCTTCAATGAATAGCATAAAAGATCATGGCGACCGATTCAGTAATGCATCGATATATAAAATAATACTAATAAGGTTAAGAAAAAGCTCAATTTGGCCATACTTAAGGTATTCTCGTGGTGATACTAAAAGGAATCGGAGAATTAAGTGGGATTCGGAATTGACAAGGGTATGATTAATCTATGCAGGTTAGGAGGTGATACAGTACTGTATCACCTCCTAACCTACTGGTAGCTGGCTAATAGCAACTCGATCAAGGAACGACTTCGACCGTGATCCCGGTTATATGGATTGGGCCACCTTGTCAAGCCTCTCGGCAACTTTAGCAATTTCTTGAACAGTAGCAGAAATCTCTTGAGTAGCCGCGGCTTGTTCTTCACTGGAACGCATGGTCTTGTCGCTGATTTCACTGGCATTATTCAGCTGGTCCTTAATCTGAACGGTCAAATCGCGAATGGTTATTACTGTATCCCGGGATTGATCAGAAAGCTTGCGAATTTCTTCAGCCACAACGCCGAAGCCGCGTCCGACTTCACCTGCCCGAGCAGCTTCAATAGCTGCATTGAGCCCCAGCATCTTTGTCTCGGCGGCAATCTGGTTAACAAAGCCAATTACTTCATTTATATTTTCCGAAACTTCATATACCTGAGAGATGGTCTGATTGAGTTGACCCTCATTGCCGGCTATGTCGGAAGCTGTAGCGGCCAACTGCTGTACAACGGCAGCAATCTCGGTAATACTCTTTTCCATTTTATCAGACATATTGCGCAGACGCGTAGCATTGCGACGGGGGGTTAAGAATCCAAAACTACCCGCTATTTTGTCCGGATCATCAATATCAAAAATTGGGTAGCCGGTGGATTGAATGGGAATACCATATTCTTTGGCATCCAGTTCAACATTTATAGGTTTTTTTGTGTCCAGTATCTGCTGAGCTAAGGGGGCGGGAGGATCGCCAATTTTAAAATTCGGCACCTGGAATTGAGGTGAATCCTGGAGGCCGACGTTTTTCTTAGTATCGGTTAGCCACAAAAAAGCACCTTCACCGTACATTTCGGCTACGATTGGAGCAAAGGCAGGGAAGGCGGGAAAGAGCGGATGAACTCGGGGTTGAACCACTCGAAAGGTGCCGACAACTTGATTGTCCTCAAAAATAGGTGCAGTCGTAACCAGTACACGGCCTCCCTCTCCGTCTTCGAGAATAACGGTGATAGTCTTTCCTGTTTTAATCGTTTGATCTGCAGCACCCCCGGCACTAAATTTGCTTCCCACCTGAAAACGGGCCATATCAAATGATTGTGAAGCTAATTTCCAGGTATATTCTTCAAGATTAGTTGTGCCAAAAATGACACCGCCAGGAACCAAATCGACCAGCATCGGAGCAATTTGTTTAAAGTGTTCTACGGTCTCTTTACTTATCACAATAATTTCCCTCCCAGGATGTCACCGTTTTCAATCCGGCGACAGTATTTTATAATCATTGGAATGCCAACAGACACCGCCAGGCAGTTCGCTATCCAAGCAAACTATTCAACAATGAAATACATTTTCCTGGCAAAAAGACTAAATTGCTTGCTTGTTTTACATTATAATACATTGGAGAAAAGATTTTAAGTATCAATATAGGATTTTAGGACTAAATTTTTTGAAAAATTACACCTTTGCTAAAACACTAATCGACTGATACAATAAAAACAAAACGATACAATAATGTATCAATACTAATGAGGTGACTTAATGTCCAAAACCTTTGAAAAAATCGAGTTGGGTGAATCAATTGCCGGGGAACTAATGGATAGCGGAACTACCATAATCGTAAAAAGCTCTTTAAAAGTCCGGGATTTTATGCGCCAGCCCTTGACCCTGACAGTCAAAAATACTCTTCAGGACGGCCTGGACATTATTATAGATCATCGCATCGATGGTGTTCCTATTCTTGACGACCGAGGCGCCTTGGTAGGATTAGTAACCAAGACGCTGGTTTTGCGGGAGTTAGCGAAGGGAACCCCGGTGAACCGACCCGTCGGGGAGATGATGATAACCAATGTAGCCATCACCGATCCCGATGAGGATGTTTCCACACTTATTGCCATTAGCGTTGCTAATCTGCCCGTGGTTGATAAAGACGGTGCAGTAGTGGGAATCGTAACTCTATCGGATACAATCAGAGCCTATTTCAGCTCTGTATTAAAACTTGAACAAGAGTTAAACACCATAATCAACTCAATGCATAACGGGCTCATTTCAGTAAATGAAGAAGGATTGCTGGTCCTCATCAATTCGGCCGCCGAAAGTATGCTGGGTGTATCCAGTGATCAAGTAAAGGGCAAACCTTTGTCAATATTAAATATCGAAACGAAATTGATGGATGTGTTGAATACCGGTGGCCAAACCTCCGGCAAGTTTATCTTAAATGGCAAATCATTTATCTCCAACCGAACTCCAATAAAATCTAATGGGAGAATAATTGGAGCAGTAGCTGTATTCCAGGACATATCTGAACTTGAAATGATATCTGAAGAACTGGATTATACAAAAAGAATGAAAGAAGAACTGGACGCTATCATTGAATCGTCTTTTGACGGGATATTCGTAAGTGACGGAAATGGAAAACCTTTGCGGGTCAACGAAGCCTATAGCAGAATCACTGGGATTCCTCATGAGATGATAATGGGCCAACCGATAGAAGGATTGATAAATCAGGGCTTTTTCAAAGAATCTGCTACCTTAACCGCCCTGGAGAGGCGGGAAAGAGTTACTATTTCTCAGGAAATCCAGAATGGCAACACCATTCTTGTCACCAGCAACCCCGTTTTCGATGAATACGGCAACATAGTTCGGGTCGTAAATAATGCTCGCGATATCTCAGAATTAGATCGGCTGCGGGACAAACTCGTGCAAGCCCAAACTCTCAGCCAACATTTCCAGGAAGAATTAAACAAATACAAGATAAAAGACGATTATGTTATCCATTCTCAAAAAATGAAGGATCTGATGAGCCTGAGCATGAGATTGGGTCAAGTGAATACCACTGTTCTCATTCAGGGGGAGTCCGGGGTTGGTAAGGAAATTATTGCTCGTACAATTCATGGATACAGCCATCGCAATGATAAGCCGATGATAAGTATTAATTGTGCGGCCATCCCTGAGAGCCTGCTGGAATCCGAGTTGTTCGGTTATGCTCCGGGGGCATTTACCGGTGCAAAAAAACAGGGAAATGCAGGGATACTTGAAATAGCTCATGAGGGAACATTATTTCTGGACGAGGTAGGCGAGCTGCCTCTTAATATGCAAAGCAAATTGCTCCGGGTCCTTCAGCAAAGAGAGATAACCCGGATCGGCAGTACAGAACCTATCAAGATTAATGTGCGCCTTATCGCGGCCACCAATCGAGATCTCTGGGAAATGGTATTGCGCAAAGAATTCCGTCGGGATCTTTTTTACCGCTTAAATGTAGTTCCGATTATGGTTCCGCCGTTAAGGGAGAGAAGGGAAGAGATACCTTTCCTTATTGCTTTCTTTTTAAAACGGTTTAATGAAAAATACGGATTCAGTAAAAGGATTGACGATAAAACCATTGGCATCCTTTTAGATTATGATTGGCCCGGTAACGTTCGCGAGCTGGAAAACTTGATTGAAAGACTGGTGGTTACGTCGGTAGGTAACACTATACGGGAAGCAGGCCTGCCGGGAGCTGAGCATCAAACCAGTATCAGCATCAAGCTGGATAAATCCTTCAACCTTAAAGATGCAGTGGCAGAACTTGAAAGAGAGCTGATCCAGGATGCAGTAAACAGGCTGGGAAGCTCTCGCAAAGTTGCAAAGGTCATGGGGGTCAGCCAACCTACAATAGTGCGTAAAGCCGCCCGATATGGGATAAATCTGGGAGAATAAAATGGAGAGCAGGAGCCGGAATTTGAAACGGTCTCAGGCGGGAGGCCGCAGACGGGTGCTAAGGTCTCCCTAAGAGATTTGGGTTCGCAGCCTCTCTTCTTACGCCTTTCTCCTAACTCCTTACCCCTTACTCCTAAAGAACCTTGCTTAGAAAAGCTTTGGTGCGAGGGTTTTTAGGATTGTCGAAGATTTCTTGCGGTGTACCTTCTTCAACGATTACTCCATCATCCATAAATACTACGCGATGTCCTACTTCACGGGCAAATCCCATTTCATGTGTCACGACTACCATAGTCATTCCCTCAATGGCAAGATCCTTCATTACTGCCAGCACTTCACCAACCATCTCCGGATCCAATGATGAGGTTGGTTCGTCAAACAGCATGACTTTCGGCTGCATTGCTAATGCCCGAGCTATAGCCACTCTCTGTTTTTGACCGCCGGACAGTTTGTTGGGATAGACATGTGCCTTGTCTGTTAAACCTACTTTGCCTAATAATTCAAGTGCAAGCTTGTCGGCAGAGGCCTTGCTTAACTCTTTGATCTTGATAGGTGCCAATGTAATATTTTCTAAAGTGCTCTTATGGGGAAAAAGATTAAATAACTGAAAAACCATACCTACTTGTTGACGGATCAGGTTAATGTCGGTCTTGGGATTGGTGAGTTCTTTACCATCGATATAAATATGTCCCGAGTTTGCTTCCTCCAGCTTGTTTATACAACGAAGGAGGGTGCTCTTGCCTGATCCGCTGGGGCCGATTACACATACAACCTCCCGGGGGGCAACCTGAAAGTTAACACCTTTTAAGACGTGAAGCTGTTCAAACGACTTATACAAATCAATTACCTTTATCAATCGGTTGCCAGCCTCCTTTCTACTTTGTCTCCTATGGTGGAAATGGTCTTAGTGATTACAAAATATATGACGGCTATGGAGGCAAATATCCAGGTTGCTTGATAGGTATTGGCAAATACCAGATCACCGCGGTGCATGAGCTCCGGTACGGTTATAGCCGATACCAGTGACGAATCCTTTAATAAAGCGATAAATTCGTTGATCATTGGTGGAATAACGATTTTGAACGCCTGGGGCAGGATCACATAAGTCATAGCCTGGCGCTGGTTCATTCCTAAAGATCGAGCTGCTTCTTGTTGTCCCGGATCAACTGCCTGAATACCGGCTCGTACGATTTCCCCAATATATGCTGCGCTGTTCAAGCCCAGAGCAATAATCGCCGAGGATATTGGATCATTATCATAAAATAGCGGAAGAACCCCGAAATAGAGAAGAAATATCTGTACGAACAGGGGGGTTCCACGGAAGAAATCTATGAAAGCAGTGGACAAAAAATACAGGATTCTGTTGGCCGATAATTTGCCTAGTCCCAGGAATAGACCCAGAACCATCCCCATCGATAAAGATAAGAATGTTAGAGCTATGGTATAACCTGCGCCGCCAAGGAAATAGGGAAAGCTTTCAATCACTACCGCATAGCCGCGTTGAGAAGTAATACTGTCAAATATACCAAGACCAAATATTTCTACCAAAGGCATAGTATAGTGTTCCTCCCATTAAGACAAAGTGAAAGCGCGAGGTTTCCCGTCGCGCTGCACATCTCTATATTATTTTGACCTTAAAACCACTTATCATATAACTCGTCATATTTTCCATTTGCTTTTACTTTTTCCAGACCTTCATTAAACATATCGAGCATCTCAGTATTACCTTTTTTAACTGCAATTCCGTACTGTTCTTCGGTGGAAAAAACTTCTCCGACCGTTTTCAGTTTAGTATTTTCAGTTGTCGCCAGATAATAACTTGTAACCGGAAGATCATTAACTACAGCATCAACGCCTGCTTTTTCCAATTCCATGAAAGCCAAGCCAATGTCATCAAATATTCTTACATCTGTAGCAGGATCCTGTTCCTTAACACTGTTGCAATAACGCGCACCGGTAGTACCGTTCTGAGCCGCCAATTTTTTGCCTTTCAGATCTTCAGTTGAAAGTATTGTATCATTGTCTTGCCCTACAGCAATAATGAGTCCGGCATCAAAATAGGGAGTAGTGAAATCTACAGATTCCAGTCGTTCCGCATTAATGGTCATAGCGGCAATTGCCCCATCTATCTTGTCATTCTGCAAGCCAGGAATCAAAGCTTTGAAATCCATATGGTTTATTTCAACTTGATAGCCTTGTTCTTCGGCAATAGCATTAATCAGATCAATATCAAAACCTGTAAATTCATTGCTTTGCTGAAATTCGAAGGGGGGAAAGGTAGCATTTGTTCCGATTTTTAAAACTTTCTCAGAGCTTTGCTCTCCTCCGCAGCCCACTAGAGGAAAGACCAGAGCAACCACCAGCAGTGTAGACAGAAATAATCGTGCTAATCTGTTCATCCAATTATCCACTCCTTTAATTTTCAATCCGCAACCTATTAAGTGCACTTTAATTAGTGTTCAAGAATAAGTATACAAGTTCATAAGATATTGGACAATAACAAGTTGGATGTAAAATAGGTGCTGAAAAGTAATTAAGGGTTTACATAATTATTTTCATCTGATATTATTATTTTGTAGGATCTAAGAATCGAACAGGGGAGCGTACATAAGGTTGCTTGACTGTTGCTGGCGATTCTCAAGATTCTGTAGTCGGGCGTACAGGAGTTGCCCGAGTATATTACTAATAACAGGCTCCCTAAAAAGGGGGACCTGTATTAGGGGAAATCATATCCCTCTGTCTAGATCAACAGAGGGATTTTTGTTTATCTTATATCAGGACTATTGACACATATTGTTGGAATATTCGATAATATAAGGACGGCGCTTCTTTTACTGTTTAGACATGCTGGGGCTGATTAAGAAACAGAGCAGATGTACTGGAGGAGAGTGAGGAAATGATAGATGTAACAAAGGTCGCAGAAATTGGCCGAATAAGGAAGTACAATCCTGGTGAAAAATTTTTTTCCCAAGGTGATTCCGGTTATGAAATGTATATTATCCTCAAGGGCAGAGTAGGAGTATGTGTCGGCTATGATACAGAATTTTCTTCAATTGCCGAATATGGGCCCGGTGATTTTTTCGGCGAAATGTCTCTGCTGCAAAAAATGCCGCGCAGTGAGACAATTCAGGCTTTAGAAACCACCATTGTAATGGAAATTAACGCCGACAGTTTTCAGCAAATTGTCGCTGAAGAACCTAAGATTGCCCAGAAGATTATTAAAAGAATAAGAAACCGATTACAGCTGCAGCAAATAGAAATGGAAGGGACAGAAGATGGAGCGGAAACTCAGGGTATCCCCAAGGAGAAACATGCAGTCACGGAATTGCCGGAGCTTCCTGACGAAAATGTCGGAATATCCGGGGGGGCTGAGCAGACGGCTGAACCAAACGATAAAGTGAAACTGTTTCCTGCTGGGCATAAAAGCTATCCAACCGTATTTGAACACGCTTACGATGAGTTTCTTTTTGATAAAGAAGTTGTTTGCACCGTATGTGAACAAGCATTTTCAGTAAAAAGGGTGCGTTCCTCCCGGTTGCGTTTAAAAACTATAGATCCTGATCTGCGGCAAAGGTTTGTAGATTTTGAACCTCTCTGGTACTTGGTCTGGGTATGTCCTCACTGCTATTTCGCCAGTTTCTACTCCGATTTTAAGAAGGTATCAACTGCTGTAAAGAAGAGGCTGTTGGAGCACGGTAAACTTCTTAAATCCCAACTATCCCTTAAAGTTAACCCTCTCCGGCAGGTGGACGATGTCTTTCTGTCCTATTACCTGGCTTTGCAGACTCAAAAGGCAGGGGAGGAGGACTCCGGGAAAATGGCCAAAATATGGCTGAGACTGGCATGGCTTTATGATGATGTTGAAGATAAAGAAATGATGATGCTGGCTTTCAGACAGGCATTAGAACAGTTTAAAATCTCCTACTACAATAAAGACTCTAATTTGTCGATTGAACAGGAACAACATATAACCCTGGTTTTGGGCGAACTCAGTTATAAAGTAGGAGAGACAATGGAGGCGGGAAGATACTTTCGTCAAGCGATAAATCACAAGCTGGGAAATGCTACTATTAATCGACAAGCAGAAGACAGAATACAGGACTTGAAGGCCTTATTAAGATAGCAGCTATTACATGCAACTTCGATGATAGAATCGACGCATGTGCGTTTGGCTGCCGGCCAAAAATTCACACGCGCATAAAACAAGCAATACGAGGGTTGTTGCCTGACTTTAACTCGTGTCAAGTTGATGACTAAATCATAAAGATTATTTATACTCAAGGAGTTAGGAGTTGTATTTTTATGACCGGAAAACTTAATGTAATGTATTTCAGTGCAACAGATACCACCAAAAAGGTAGTAACTCGCATAGGCCAAAAGGTTTTTGATAATTTCGATAATCCCGGGATGATTAGGCGGGATATCGATTTTTCATTTCCGGAAGCAAGGAAAAAGGTGGTTTCCTTTGCAGAAGAAGATGTTGTCATCTTTGGGGTTCCTGTATATGCGGGCAGGGTTCCCAATGTTCTGTTGAATTATCTGAATTCAATTACCGGCAATGGGGCTTTGGCCGTGGCAGTAGTTGTTTTTGGAAACCGAGCTTATGATGATGCATTAATTGAATTAAAAGATATTCTGGAAGCAAACGGTTTTATTGTTATTGCGGCCGGAGCATTTGTTGGAGAACATTCATTTTCCAAAACCCTAGGTGCTGGCAGACCTGATGAAAAGGATATGATAATAATTGATGATTTTGCCGATAATATTTACTTCAAACTTAATACCCGGAACGAATTCCATTCTGTAGCGGTTAAGGGTAATCGGCCTTATATGAAATATTATTCTCCTAAGGATGAAAAAGGGCAACCTGTCAAGGACTTTAGATTGATTACTCCCAATACAAATGAAGACTGTATCGACTGTAAACTGTGTGCCGAAATTTGCCCGATGGGTTCAATTGACTATGATGATGTATCCAAAATAATTGGAATTTGTATTAAGTGCTGTGCATGTATTAAAAAGTGTCCCGCTCAGGCCAAATATTTTGATGATCCTATTTATTTAAGGCATAAACGCGAACTGGAAATAGCCTTTGATTCCCGCAGCGAGCCCGAAGTTTTTATTTAGCCGCACTCCTGAAGGGGATAAAAATCATAGAATCTGGATTGTA
>Ga0123334_1000444_pt1 | contig 56508 bp, 56 predicted proteins | sample BiotimSIPDNA_FD_89706 | JGI IMG/M metagenome (GOLD analysis project Ga0123334, IMG submission 89706) | Anaerobic biogas reactor microbial communites from Washington, USA - Biogas_R1 time_0 SIP DNA | ecosystem: Engineered > Bioreactor > Anaerobic > Unclassified | place: Washington, USA...
AAAAGTTTGGCAACACAAACGAAATACTAATCAAAAATCAGTGAATTGGCAATTCAAAACTGATGATGCAAGGATAAAATTACATCATCTTTATCCACAATTTTAAGTGACGAGGGGCACTAGATTCACATTAGTTTTACAACCTGCAGATGGCAGGGATCCCAACCTGACCTGGGTTTTATTGATAAGTTCCCTGTTGGCAGGGCCGATACAGGTTGCAACCAAGCGATCATCAGCCCCAATTACGTAAATAAACTGGCTGGAGAAGGGATTAACGGTAACCACCCTGGTAACATCTGCAGGTATAATAACCTCCTGACCGGTAATATCGGTAATCGTGATTTCTTGAGCGCCTGCACATCCGATTAGCTAAAAAATTCCTGCCCAAAGGATTAAACATAGATGAATAAGGGACAATCTCATACAAACATCATTAACAGATTGAGTGATCTGAATATGTTATGTTGATTTAACCTTAATAAATCACCAAAATTTTATCGATAAGTTCAAAAAAATATTAACTCAGTTAATTAATCTATAAAAAGATCCCCAATTTCATTGAATTCCTGCTTGGATTTCATATTCCTGCGTAATTTAATTTTCAAATAATTTTTTATGTCTCTATAAAAGGTTATAATAATGGAATTTGAAGGTTGATTTTCCGGAATAAGCATGAGAAGAGCGGATAGATAATCCTCGACATAGTGTGCATTTTTTTCCGGATATGTAACCCAGATTACATCGCTATCAAGAATGCCACTTATCTGAATATCATCGGGTTTTTCGATAAGGTACACTGGTGTCATGTATTGGTATCCAGTAATAATATGGGTACCCTGTGAAAGGATGTTTAAATTTTCCAGTGTTATTTTCCCTGATAACTGGTAATCGGTTCGAAAATATTCTATCCTGATTAACTGGGTCCGGAGGGTTTTATGGATTATCACATGAGATCATAGATACGTTGTTCCCGTGGGTAAAGAATTTATTTCTTCATACTTCAGATAGCGTTGTTTCAAACAGACGGGAAAAAAAGATCCTGAATAATCAGGAATTATGGGTAATTACTAATTAACAGGTTTTTGATGCCTCTATTGCAGCCTTGAGAGCATCCTCAGGCACACTAAGTGTTACTGCAGCCTATGCATAATCAGTGCAGTCCTGAGGTGGCTGACCCTGTGGAGCCGGATCTGCTGCATAAACTCCACTGACGAGGAGAGCAAACAGACTAATGATTCCCAATATTCTGATGATTGATTTCATGTATCAATTCCCTAATGATAGTGTTCTTCAGAGAACAACTGATGTTGAGCGAAAGGCTATTTAAAAAAAATCCCGATGGTTGGAACAGACAACCATATGGTTCGATACTAACGGGCAGAAGCTTTGATGAACGAACGTGTGGGATGAATCTCATTAAATGGAACTCGATAAAAGCGCTGATAAAACCGATCTGCTTCAGCTGTGATATCCCATGGGCATTTGTCCGGATGAAAGGTTTTTGCAAGGAGCATAAGACCCAGTATCCACCTTGGACTGCCAAAATCCCACGATGCAGGCATCTCTAGTACACTATTCTTTTCGATAGCTGGAACAATCAGATCATTTTTGACACAATAAGCAACACAAGCCTCTTTTGGAAGAGAAAATAGTCCTGAAATACAGATCCAGTCTGGATTTAGTAGTTTAAATTCTTCCCGGGTGATATTTATTCCTGGTTTTCCAGTTCGCTTAATCATCCGGTTTACCGGGTTTCCTCCGGCAGTTTCCACAAGATGGTTTTCAAATCTTCCTCCGTTCAGGGAAAATACCGGGTATCCCATGGTATACAGGACACGAGGCTTTTCTGCTCCGGAAACAGCAGTGGTAACCCGGTCAGTCATCTCTTTGAGAACTAAGATTAACTCTTCACCTTTCTCTCTTCGATCAACCAGGCCGGCAACCTCAGTAATTATGTCATAATATGAAGATATTTTCTGGATACGCTCATGTATTGAGTTGATTCCTCCTTCAGCTAGAAAAGAACGCCAAAGTCCTGGAGCACAGGTTGGATCATCCACACCCAGACAGGATACGACTCCCTGGATAAATTCAAGAGCACGGGTAGGTCTGTATCCACCATCCATGCCCTCTTCTTCATACCGCTCGTGAGATATCTGTCCGGTTAATGGAAGCTGGTACCCACATCGACAACTTCCATTTTCATTGAATGATACCGGTCTGCATCCCATAGGGCCGAACATTTCCCTCCTCGCCAATATTTCCCGACAATCCGGACAGATGGTATCAAGGCAGGAGGTTCCGGGAGAATTAAACAGGTACACATGAGGTGCAAATTCGCGTATCCTGTTACAAAGCTCTTCGGAATCAGGAATGGGTGGTTCATATTCCTGTCCAAGATCTCCAAATGCCATACATCGCATTATCTGAATCGGAATGTCATCAGATATTGAGACAATCTCCCGTGCCTCCCGGAGCAGGTCTTCAGCAAGGCCGGTTGCATGCATGAGGGCAACTTCAACGTGAACACCGCTTGAAAAGAGTTTTTTTATGTTATCAATAACGATATTTCGGTTAATAATTCCACATTGTTTGAGGTTATCCGGATTAATTCCCTTAAGCCCGATATTTATCATATCAAGAACCGGAAGCAGAAGTTGCAGGGTATAGTCGGAAAAGTACCCGTTTGATGAACAAGCAACAAACATTCCTCTCTCTTTTGCAAGGGTTGCCACCCTGAGAAAAGATGGAAGAGAGACGGTAGGTTCATTCAGGCAGAAGATAATCCCCTGGCATGCATCCTTTTCAGCCTGTTCAATAATTTTTTCTGCACTACAATGGCGAAGACCGGTTCCAATGGTCTCCGGAGTCCGGACAAGGACCTCAGAAACACAACCAGGACAGTTCAGGTTGCATCCTACTGTGCTGATCTGAAGGGCTTTTGCCTTTGGCCAGCCATGGACAAATGGGATGGTTTCAATTGAGACTGGGGTTACAATAAGCCACTGGTCCGGGAACCTCTCAACAATTTCATGATTGGTTGAGGTATACATGACACATCTGCCGATCCCACCTTCGGGGATCTGGCAATGGTGCGGACAATATGGACACTGAGTCATGTACGCTCCATCATAAGCCAGAACCCTGATTCATCATTGATAATCGAATATTTTTGAATACCCGCCTCCTTAAGGGCTGAGGAAACCACTTCAGGAGAACGGGATTTTATCCGGTCTTTCATAGCGTTTTCAAAATCAGGTTCCTTTTCTTTCATCTTTGAGACGATCTGTTTTTTGAGGGCACTATTCCCAAACCCTCCCCCGATGTATGTAGTTCCACCAGGCTTTAACACCCGGTATATCTCTTTTAAGCTACATGGCAGGTCTTCCCAGAAGAACCAGGAACCCCTGCTGATAACCAGGTCAAAAGTTTCATCATCAAATGGGATGTCACAAACATCTCCCTGTGTGGGTATGACCCTTCCTGAAAGTCCTTTTTCTTTGATCTTTTCAATACATGTCTGAATCATATCCTGTGAAATGTCTAGTCCATGCACGGTGCATTCGGATTCGGTTGCGAGAGCGATACCAAGATGTCCCGGACCGCAGCCGACATCAAGGGCTTTTCCTTTACGAATCCCGGTTTTTTTAACAATCTGGTTGGCAATTATCGGGTAAATCGGAGCAAATACTGTATCTGCAACCTTCAAAAAACCTTTGGTATCTTTTTTGCCCATTATCTTACAGCTATTGTTTTTCATTTTCCTTCAATCACTCTGTTTAATTATTCTCCGGAATCTTTTAATAAGTCCATCAAGTTGTGCCTGTGTCAGGGAACTTTCATAAAACGAAGTGTAAAAATTCGATACTTTCTCCTTTAATTGTTCGGTTGTGTATTTTTCAGGATACAGGGTGTGCAGCATCCAGTACAGGCCGGGGATCTGGTTAGTTCCCGGTAACCGGTCAAACCATGAGAACGGTGTAAGGGGAACTGTATACACGTTTCCGGATTGTACTGCAGGAACATGGTGAGTTCTCTTCCAAGAGCATCAGTTATGGTCCGCTCTGCCGATGTTGTTTCTGCAGAAACCAGGGAACTGCAAAAGATACCGATAAGCAATCCTATAAATGTCAACGATAATCTTTTTTTGATCATGCGATCTCCTTATCTCATGGAAATAAAATTTGATTAACCTAATAAATTAGTATAGTCTATTAAATAAAAATAGTGATTTTACTCTGATGTTAGGTTATCTCCATGGATGTATGAAAAAAAAGAGTTCAGTGAGTACTTTATAATCCCTGATATATTTGGATATCATGATGGTAATGGTATCGGTAATTTGTCCGGGGAGGGTATCTTTTTTTAAGGGAATGATTTCATCTCCGGTCGCGATAAGTCCAATCTTTCATTTTTACCTATACAATTCGGATTCCAAAATGCGAAAGTATTGCAATGTCATGGGGGATGATATACTGATCTTTTTGGATAACCATCTGGCCTTTCATCGCATCAGACCCTTTTTGTGACATTATAGTGGGGAAATACAAAAGATCTGATAATCCAGTGATCCGGACCTTTTTCTTGGATTTCTTCATCAGAGACTACCGCGTCGTATCCTTCCGGCATGGGAAGCCCTACACTGACTCTTATGCCTTCAATCAGACGAGGGTGTATTTATGAGGCACCTTTGGTATTTTTACTCTGGATTGCAATGCCATCTATTCCGGCAAGTGGCAGAGGGGGTATGGGGCGTTGAGAGAATACCGGTTCGGCCAGGATATATCCTTTGGCATCTTTTACTGGAATATTTTTCGTTTGCAAAGTGTGCTGGAAAGAAGACAATATGATTTTTTGAGCCTTTTTCATAGGAATAAGCGTGTCAGGATGGAAAGTTTTTGGCATGATAATTTACAAAATATGATTTAATTAGTTCACAAAAATAAAAAGGTATCTTCTTCATTCATTGATGAATCATAAGAGAGGGTTATATGTTGAATCAATATGTTTATATCAGGTACCTATTATGAGATCATTAAAATGAAACATTCTAACAGCCAGAAAAATAATTATATAGGTAATCTCCCCTTCCGGATTGGCTTGTGTACATAAACGGAGAAATTCAATCATGAAAATTAGTGCAAGAAATGCTCTCAAAGGAACAGTTAAATCTATAACAACCGGCCCTATTAATGCTGAAATTCTCATCGATATCGGTGGTGGAAATCTCATCACTTCAATAATCACTCATAAGTCCGTTGATAGTCTGGGCCTTACAGAAGGAAAATCGGTTTATGCAATAGTTAAAGCAAGTGAAGTTTTGGTTGCCGTTGATTAATCACTAAAAAAAGTAACCTCTTTTTTCTAAATCGGTGAAAAATAAATAGCAGTTCGTGTTTTTTAGTTTTTCTCGCTCAAATTTGGTGGAATAAAAATAGTAGATTATCATAATCAATAAACTCAAATATGTGTATTCATGAATGGTACTTCAGAAAAATCTTAAACTCCGGGTAGTCTGACAATGAGTTTTACACAAAAAGGAACAAGGAATTCAAAAAAGTTGAAAACAACCATTGCTATTATTATTTTTGCCCTCATTATTATCATTACCATTCTTTTTTTTACTCTCCCACTATTCTCCCTCCTTCTTCGGATTTCACCTGAAGATTTTATTGCTGCAATCCTTGATCCGGATGTCAATAACGCCATAATGCTCTCACTTATTACGGCAGCGATGGCAACAACGATTATCGTACTCCTTGGGACACCAATAGCCTATCTGAATGCAAGATATGAATATCGTGGAAGAAATTTTGTTGAAACGCTGCTTGACCTGCCAATTGTTCTTCCTCCGTCCGTTGCCGGTCTTGCACTACTGGTTCTTTTTGGCAGGCGTGGGCTGATTGGAGGATTTCTCAATGATATCGGGATTACCATTATATTTACCACATTTGCAGTAGTGCTGGCCCAGGTATTTGTTGCAGGACCACTCTATATCAGGCAGGCAAAAACTGCATTTGCAATGGTAGACCGGGTGTATGAAAATGCAGCCCGGACTCTTGGTGCCGGCCCGTTTGTAACGTTCGTTAAAGTTACGATTCCCCTTGCGTGGACCGGACTTGTTTCCGGAGTAATTTTAGGATTTGCCCGGGGAATAGGGGAGTTTGGAGCAACTATCATGGTTGCCGGAAATCTGCCAGGAAAGACACAGACCATGCCACTTGCAATTTACGGGATGATGCAAAGTGATCTTACGGCGTCTATTGCCCTTTCAATAGTTCTTATTGCGATGTCGTGTATTATCCTCATCATCATCAGAATCCTTTCGGGGAGGTCGTCCTGATGCTTAACGCAACTCTGATAAAGAAATTACGGGATTTTGAACTGGATATTGATTTATCGGTTAATGACGGAGAGGTCATGGTTCTTCTTGGAGAGAACGGGTCAGGAAAGTCAACGGTATTAAATCTCCTTTCCGGGCTGTTGGTTCCGGATGAAGGGAATATCATTCTGAATAATATTGAATTATTTTCCAGCGAAAAAGGGATCTTCGTTCCGCCTGAAGAGCGTAATATCGGGTATGTTTTTCAAAACTATGCCCTGTTTCCCCACATGACCGTTTTTGATAATATCTCGTTCGGACTTCGGATGCGAAGGATTCCTAAAAATCAGTTTAACGAGGAAGTGGATCGTTTTCTCGAGGATTTAGGGATTGCGCATGTGAAATGCGAACGGGTTACCAATCTTTCCGGAGGACAACGACAACGAGTGGCTCTTGCACGTGCGTTAATTATCCGGCCACATCTTCTTTTGCTTGATGAACCTCTTACAGCATTAGATCAGTCGGCAAGAGAAAAGATAAGGCTTGAACTCCGGACACAATTAGTAAACAGTAATCAGCCTTCGATTCTGGTTACTCATTCACTTAAGGATGCAAGAATTATTGGGGATAAAGTCATGATGCTGGAAAAAGGAAAGGTTATCTGGAGTGGAAAAGCCAGTGATTTGAAGTCATTATCAACGATACCTGACGATTCAGCAGTTAATTTCGTATCAGAAGAATATATCAGTTTTTCAGGAATTGCAATTGATTAGAGAATATAAACACAGATATGGTCTAAAAGAAGATCTGAAATCTACTGAATTATCAGTGTTTACGTTTTTTTGAATGAGAAACACATTGTTGATTTACTTGTAAATTAATAAGTACTAATTACTATCCCCATATCCGGGAAAGGATTTCTTTTGGGGAAAAATGGAAGAACAATATATGAAATGCTCTTTTTGTGAACGTATGTGCGATATTCCTGAAGATATGAATGGCTATTGCAGGATGTACAGCAACAAACTCGGAGTGATAACAGAAAATTACCCTGATTCATACCTCAATGTATACCCGGTCTCAAGTGAATCCATTCCACTTCTCCATTTTTACCCTAATGGAGCTTTCCTGCTAATCAGTACTATCGGATGTAATTTTGCATGTGAAGGATGTTATTCAGAATTTCAGACAACACGCCCCGGAACATTACAGAAAGTGCTCACACCCTATAGTCCTGATGATATTCTTGGCCTTGCACGGGAGAGTAATTGTATCGGAATCACGTTTTGTCTTAATGAACCAACGGTTTCCCTGCCCTCGTTTCTCCGGGTAGCAAAGGCGGCTAAAAAGGAGGGGTTGCTTGTTGGCTGTTCCAGTAATGGATACATGACCAAGGAAACACTGGAAAGAATAATCCCCTTCCTGGATTTTGTCAATATTGGTTTGAAAGGTTCAACAGATGATCGGTACCGGGAATGTGGTGTTCTTTGTGCCGATCCGGTCTATCGAAATGCCAGGATCCTGCATGAAGCCGGGGTGTGGATTGAAATCTCAACCATGTACCTGAACAATAGAGAAGACGAAGTTATCGGGGCTGCAAACCGTATTCGGGAAATATCTCCGACTATCCCTTTTCAGGTTATGCGGTTTATGTCACCGAATGAGGATCTCAAGGAACTTTCACCTGATCGGATACAGGGAGAAAACCTCTGTCTACGATTGCGTCAAATCCTTGATCATGTGTACCTCTTTAATACTCCGGCAACAACAGAACTGGATTCCAGGTGCCCGATATGTAATGAAATAATTATTCACCGGGTATTTTTTGGTCCGATGGGTGCAAGAGTCCTTTCATGCATGCCAGACGGAGTCTGTTCATGTGGATATACATATCCCTGTAGGGGAGAAATACTGCCAATTCAGAATGAAGATTCTAAAATTCTCGGAGGATACAGATCAATTCTGGGAGTGAAGTATATAGCCAGGTATTTCAGGTTACTGGGAGTTACTGAAGATTCAGAGATAGACCAATTCTGCAATATAGTCATTTCTAACGGATATCTCCGGGCAATCCAGGAAGAAAAAGACAATGTAGACACCTTCATTTCAATGATCCGGTATCTGGCCTCTCTTGCCGGACAGGAAAATCAGGGTGAGCGAATCATATCATTTGTGACTTCCATTATTCAGGATGTGGAAAACAGGGTCCGGGGTCTTGATAGGCCACGGGTACTGATGGTTTTTTGTCATCCGCTTTCTCCCACATATGCAAGGAAGTTTGGAAGTATACAGGTTGAAATGGCCGGAGGATTCAGCCTGAATATACAGGAAGACTTTAAGGAGAGTGAGAATGCCGAGTATACGGTTTCTGAATTAAACCGACTCAATCCGGATGTCATCCTGGTTTCAGGGCCATTTGCTCCTTCAATTGATACGTTTATTGCTACCTGCAACGAACTTGGCATATCCTGCCGGGCAATGAATGAAAACAGGGTATATCTCATGGACAGTGATAACATTACGGGGGATTTCGGCTGGCTTATCGGAATTTTGGATATAGCAAACCTTCTCCATCCGGAGGTGTGTAATTATTCCCTGGAAGAGGAAAAGAAAAGGCTCGATATGAATACAGAATTATCTGGATAAATTACCCTGAAAAAATGACAAAATTAACCGAATCGAATCCTTCTTTTGTTGACACTGAATTTGATTTTACGTCGGTTTTTAATGCCGAAGATTATCTGTATTTTTATGAACAGCATCTGAAACCGGAGTATACAAAAGAAGAGATCCAGTTTCTCATCCGTGAACTGCTTCTTGAAAAACCTGAAAAAATTCTTGACCTTGCCTGCGGGTATGGACGACATGCAAATTATCTTGCCCGCTTTGGACATATTGTCACCGGGGTTGATAATAACCAGGATTTTCTAGATATTGCAGGAAAAGGAGCGAAAGATTCAGGGGTGGATGTCAGATATATCTGTGAGGATTCCAGGAAATTCTCGTCTCCGGGTGAATATGATTGTATTATTCATCTCTTTAGTTCCTTTGGTTATTTTCCGGATGAAGAAAATGAACTGGTAATACGAAATATCGCCGTTTCTCTCAATCCCGGTGGAAGGTTCTGTCTTGATATTCTAAACCGGGATGCATTTGTAAATGATTTTCCACAATATTCGGTTCTTGAAAAGAATGGAGATTTTATGATTGATCAGAACCGGTTCGAACCGCTCTCCGGAAGGTTGTATAATTCCCGTATCATCATCCGGGATGGAAAGAGAAAAGATACTCCTTTCTTCCTTCGACTCTATAATCCAACTGAAATTATTTCCCTTCTGAAACAGGAGGGACTGGTCCTGAAAAAGGTCTATGGCAATTGGGATAGCAAACCCTTTGATAGTACTTCAAAGAGAATGATCCTGATCGCTGAAAAACAATAATACTACCCTGAATAAAAGAGAAATGGGTGCTATTTTCCGATTTTTTTCCGGTTGTCAAGGGCCCAGGCCATCATTCCCTTGTATGTTTCTGAATGCGTGGTATAGATCCCATTTTCAGAGCAGTTTTTGTAGTATTCCATGATTTTATTCCGGTTTTCATCAGATATTTCATGTTTCATTTCCAGATAACCAATTGTACTGTTCGCTGCTTCCTCCCAACTCTGGTTCTGGTCTTCAGTTTTATGATTGATTTTTACTATCGGCTGAAATCCTAAGGTATAAAGGTACATAAAGGGATAAAAAAAACCGGCGGCAAAGAATTCCTGTTCCGGAACTTTTTGTAAAATCCTGATGTATATATCGGGTGGAATTTTCACTGGATCCCTCCGTATAAAGTTGCTGTAATAACAATATTTCTTAGAACAGGATATCATCCGGTCAAAGGTTTCAACATCCCGTATGCCCGGAGTAAATGATGCAATGACCAAATCAAATTTATTACGAAATTTCATGGTATCAATATCGGCGGTCCACCATGAGCACTCGATAGGGCTGATAGAAAGGTCTTCGTTTTCTGCTGTTTCTTTTAGTCTCTCAAGCATTTTGGAGGATATATCCAGTGATGTTACCTTTGCCCCGGCCCTGGCAAGAGGTAATGTAAGAGATCCGGGACCACAACCGATATCAAGAACGGTGGCACCTTCCGGATTGAAACCCACTTCATCCAGTAGTTTAAAAAAATCAGCATCTTTTTGCTTTTTTCTTTTTTCTTCCAGATTCTTTCCAAAGCTGTCGGCACGTTTGTTCCATCGTTCTGCCTGTATGTCATCTGAAAGAAAATTAATTGTGTCTGCAGTGGAATTCCAGCAATTAATCCAGCATTGTACGTTCTCATCCTGTATCATTATTATCTAAAGGTTGCCGTTATTGAGGTATAAATTAATTGAAATGATTATTCCTTCAGTTTATTAACCATCATCATTAAACATTTAAGTCCGTTAGGATCACTTGAATATTTTTTTAAAAAAAGGAATTGAGATAATCCGGAGAATTGAAGGATTATATTCAGTTTTTACTTAAGACTAGAACCAGTAATAATAGTATTGATCTCATCATCAGTCAGGTCATAATGTAAGAATTTGGGAGAAAATCCGGTTTGAAAAATATGAGTCCGTTTTTTTACATAAAAAACAATACCTCATCATATGATTTTTTTTAGTTCCTCTGGATTATGCAGTATTTTTTCAGGGAATGCTTCACATAGTTCTTCTTTACTTCCATATCCCCAGAGAACACCTATTGATTTGAGACCGTTTTCATGAGCTGCCTGGATATCAACTGCACGGTCACCAATCATTATGGCAGTTTTATCAATAATCTCATTTTCAAGGAGGAGCCGGAGTTGATTCGTTTTTTGTATCCCGTCATCCCCTCCGCTGATAAAAGAAAAGAATGTCAGTAATTGAAAGAGTTTAAGAATTTTCTCTGCGAAATCAACTCTTTTTGAGGTACAGATTCCCATAGGAATATTATTTGCTATGAGATATTGCAGAGTTCCATATATCTCCGGATAGAGGGTATTTTCAGCATATCCTATCCGGTTGTAATAATCCCGATAATGGCCGATAATATTTGAAATAAGCTCACTAGAATCAGAATTGATGATTTTTCTCATGATAATGTCAAGAGGTGGTCCAATATATTGAGCAACAGTACTCTTATCCATTTCCGGATATCCAAATGCCCCAATAGCGCAATTCAATGAATGGGTAATGCCGGTTAAAGGATCACTAATAGTTCCATCAAGGTCAAAGACGAGGAAATGATTGATACCTTTGAAATAATTCATTTCCCTTAGCAAAATCACTCCCGGAAGGAATGGGACTGTAACTCTATCAATGTTCATAAGAGGTATTCTGTATATCGTTTATTCAGATACGTAATGGTTCTTTTATGAGTATGCCAAGTCAATTTTTTTTCTTATGATGATGACAGGAAGTTCTATATCATCATCCGACTTCGAAAACCCATCCAGGATAGGTTCTGTCTGAAAAACAGGATGGAAAATTTCCTGCAGTGAACGGTGATAGTAATACGGTTATACCGGTTTAGACCTGATTGCTTCTCCTTCATAGATGTAGTCAGGTAATACTTATCCGGTCTCGAAAACACGGTTGAAATGTAGAAAAATCAAAATCTCCCCATTACCGGCCTATTTACATTTTATTGGCAAAATTGATCTGAATTCCCTGATCTCATTTAGAATTTCCGGGATTACTTCAGACTGGGGGACAGAATCAATATCCACGATAACACTCTTTGGATAAGGCCATCTCTTTAACACATCATCCACGAAACAACTCCGGACAGTCCATATCATTGGAGGATGGTTCATTTCATACAGGAGATCAATACATCCGGCCCACATTACTCCGTTAAGTTCAAACCTTCCAACTTCATCAATTACCACAAGATCTGGTGTTCCTTCTTTTATTGGGTTGAGAATGGCATTACATCCAAAAGAAATGCCTGAATTCCTGAAATAATACCTCCCATGTAATTCAGAATCATGAGTTGGTACTACTGAGCACAGTTCTTCTGACATTCCAGTATAAATATCAATCAGGTCAAATCCTGAACGAAGACTACCCTGGAAATATCCGGGAGCTACAATGCCACTTATCCGGATATCCTCATTTGAGAGTTTATCAAGAATCTGTTTAAGATAGGTAGTTTTTCCTTCTCCCTGTTCTCCGGTAATGATAAATAATGGCGAACGTTGGCCGGAAATCGCAGATATATCCTTATTCATTTTTACTCATACTGATTTTATGAAATTAATAAGCGGAATCTGCCAGTTGATCTGGAAGAACAATACCATTGTCTCCAGGCAAGTCAGACTCCAGAAGGAAACTCTCAAATAGATTATTTAGTCGTTCTTCCTCGTCATGAAGAGAATACTGAAAAAGGTCCGGATGCTGAATATTTGCAATTTCCATAAGGCCGATGATCCAGTGTGGAGTGGTGGGCATATACTTTTTATTCAGGGCATATATCCGGTTTTTCTGGATTGCATCAGCGTTAATCCCAATCTTTCTGCAGGTATTGATAAAATCCTGAACCTGGGTTGAGAAATGACCAGATATCAGGATTATCTCCGGATTAATGGTATTGAATTCAGATACTGTGTACTCTGCATGTTCCTTCTCATTGTAGTTGATTTCTTTGTTAAGACTAATTCCTCCGGCAATTTCCACGAGATTGTTATCAAATTTTTCCGCATACAGGGGGAATAACGGATGGCTCAGGACAATCATGACACGAGGTTTTCGAGCGATGGAAACCTTTCGGGAGATATCAGAAATGATCAATCGGATATAATTCACAAAAGCAGTTCCCTGGATTTCCCGACCGGATAAATGAGCAAGATAGTTTACCATCTCGCAGTATGTGTCCGGATTACTTTTTTGTTCCTGTTTGGAGTGAAGATATCCGTTCGCAATTATCGTATTGCAATACGTATCAATCTGGTTTTTTTCAGTAACTCCCAGTATTTTAAGTATCTCTGCAATAAACCTGACACCCATAATTGAACGGTATCCCCCGAGGACTTCAGGTTCATCCTTTTTAACCGGGGTGATTTCTCCTATATACGGGAACTTATACCCGCAGGAACATACTCCGTCCTGTTCGCAGGATAGAACCCTGGCTGCCATCGGACCAAAGAAAACCCGATGAATAATTACCTTACCGCAGACAGGACAGAGTGAATCAAGCATGGTTGTTGCAACGGTGTTAAACAGGTAAACATGATGAAGATACCGTTGTAACTCGCGACATAGTTTTTCTCCATCTTCTGTTGATGGCTCCAAAAATCCGAGTTTTTCCCGGTCAGGTGCCATAAAACGCATGACCTGAAGAGGTATATCAGAGGAGATCCCTTTTATCTGTTCTACTGCCTGGATAACTTCCCTTTCCCGCCCCTTCAGGTACATTATAGAGAGTTCAACCGCTATTCCGGCATCATGAAACAGCCGGACATTGCGATATACCGGGGAGGCTGAAATAGCACCACATTCCTGATATCTTTCATCAGAATATCCCTTCAGCCCGATGTTGATATAATCAAGATATGGAATGAGAGTATTAACCGTATCCTCTGTCATATATCCATTACTTGAACATCCGACAAGAAATCCGGCCTCTTTGGCTGCTTTTGCAACCCGGATAAATGTAGGCAGGGAAACAGTTGGTTCATTCAGACAAAAGGCAATTCCCCGGCAGTTACCTTTTCGTGCGATATTCAGTATTTCCTCAGGAGTATATTTTATCAATGTATCTGATAGCGTTTTATTGCCATATGACTGAAATTCAGAGATACACCCTTCACATGCAAAGTTACAACCGATTGTACTGATAAGAAGGAATCTGTTATTCGGATAAAAATGAAGGAGAGGAATGGATTCAGTAGTAACGGGATAAATATTGAGATAACAATCCGGGTATATTTCTGATATTTGCCCGTTTTCATGCCTGTACATTGAGCATTTTCCGGTCTTGTGTTCCGGGATCTGACACCTGCATTCACAATAGTTACATTGTATTGATATATCTGTCTCTGATTTTTTCATGTCAATAATTCCTGCATTTACACAAATATCAAAAATTTTATGATGATTTTGGAAAATACCATAATGAATAGGCAATGATTACTTGATTACAAAAGGATGTAATACCTGATAGTTCAGTAAATTTTTATCTAGCATTGATTCCTGGAAAATTCGTTCGTTATTGATATTGTTGGTCACACAGGTAAATAATAATTTTTGTTTAATTCTGGCTCATAATTAATATACTTTTTAGAGATGATTTGTCATATGGATGTTTATTAAAGGGGATTATTAAGAAGAGAGAGAAAGAGAAAAACTGGTGAATGGTGTGTGGTTAGTCCTATTTTATCATTACAGGCTGATATCCATTTTGTGCGAGATATGACAATGTGAGATCTGGAACTTGAAAGACATGAGAATTTCTCTGTTTCATGAGAACCGGGTGTCGATCATGAGACTTTTCACATCAATGAAAAATGAAATGAATGTCTTTTTAAAATCTAAAAAAATGTAAATTTTTTTTGTTTTTTAATAAATTAATAGACAAATTTTTTATTTTTGTTAATTTAAAGAGATTAAAAGAAGGTTTAATATATAATATTGTATACAAGGATTTGCCATTGTTATGGTAATAGAGGAAGAAAGATTATGAAAATCAGTGCAAGAAACTGTCTCAAAGGCACAATTAAATCAATTACCAAGGGACCGGTTATGGCAGAGATTGTCATGGATATTGGTAATGGTGCCACAGTCACTTCAGTAATCACCGCCCACGCTGCAGAAAACCTGGGGCTTACAGAAGGGAAAACTGCATACGCAGTTATGAAATCCAGTGAAGTAATGGTTGCTATCGATTAATTATCCTGTTTTTTGTCCGCAATATGATCCTGAATCTTTTTTCAGTATTAAAATTTACATTTCTGTTGCATATTGCCAATTCTCCTTTAATTATTATGGTTAACTTGCGGGATAAATGATCGGATTTATACAACATTAAATCCCATGATACTTGGGTTTAGGAGTGTACCTATGAAAACGATTTCATACCTCATGATAGGTCTGGCTTTTCTCCTGCTCTTTATGCAGGCAGGCTGTGTTTTTGCTGAGGAAACCGAGCAGAAAGAACTAATGATCTTTGCAGCGGCATCACTGACCGGTGTTGTCGGAGACATTGAAACCATCTTTGAAGAGTCTCATCCGGGAGTGAGTGTTACAACCAACTGTGACAGTTCAGCGACCCTGGAAACCCAGATAAAAGAGGGTGCATATGCAGATGTATATCTACCGGCAAGTGTTAAGAACATGGACAACCTTGTGAAAGAGGAGATGATTGATACTGAGTCGGTGACTCTATATGGAACCAATAAGCTTGCAATCATCGTTCCAATTGACAACCCGGCAGAAATTACCGGTCTTGCTGACCTTGCTAAACCAGGTGTTAAGATAGTCAGTGAGACCTCTGAAGTTCCGGTTAGAAAATATACCGAGCAGGTTCTCAACAAAACCCTGAACAGTACTGAATATGGACAGGCATTTGTTGATGCTTTCAGAGCAAATGTTTTTTCAGAAGAGACAAATGTTGCAGGTGCCACAACCAAGGTAGCACTTGGAGAAGCAGATGCAGGAATCACGTATTATTCAGATGTTACCAAAGATCTTGCAGACAAGATTATAATCATTGATATCCCTGAAGATCTTAATGTAGTTGCCACATATAAGGCAGGTATTCTTTCAGAGTCAGTGAATGAGGAACTTGCTGATGAATACATCGGCCTGCTCACATCAGAGGAAGGAAAATCAGTATTGAAAGATTATAATTTCAATCCTGCTTAATTTTTCATAAAACCAGTTAAAATTTTTTCTTTGGTGAATTAAAAGGAAAATCGGTTAATCAACCAGAGACTTCCAAATTCGTTTTCTGCAATTTTATCATCCATAATTGGATTAATTTTCTAAATGCCAACATATAAGGCTTATTTAGTTAAAACGAATTATTCTCTTATTATTCCCTCATCCTTGATGACAACTTATTATCTCAAGGAAAAAAATTTCCAGAATACCTTTAATGCGTTGAATGCTGATTATTACCTTGAATTCATAACGGTTCTGGAAATCATTAGTGAAGCATGCTCGAAAAACACTAATTCCCATTTTTGAATGAATAAATCATGAATGTAAGAAAATATGGAGAACATCCATACCGGATAGCGGTCATACATGGAGGTCCGGGGGCAGCGGGTGAAATGGCCATCGTCGCTCGATATTTAAGCCATCATTATGGAATTGTCGAGCCAATGCAGACAGCGGTTACCGTTCAGGGTCAAATCGAAGAACTTGCAGAAATCCTGGTAAAAGAAACGGATAAACCCGCTATTTTAATAGGATATTCATGGGGTGCCTGGCTTTCAATACCGGTTGCTGCTCGTTACATTGATCTGATACATTCATTGATTCTTGTATCCGCAGGACCTTTTGAGGAAAAGTATGCCTCGGTTTTCAAAAACCGAATGAAAAGACTGACATCTAAAGAACAACAGGAGGTTTTTGACATAATTAAGATTATGAATGATCCAGACAGGAGTGAAAAAGACCTGGCGTTTAAAAAATTTGGAGAGTTCATGGGTAAAACCGATATATATAATCCGGGTCCGGATTTAAGAAGAGACGATGACATGCTTTTCTGTAACCCTGATATATTTACCCGGATTTGGAACGAAGCAGCTAAATTAAGAGAAAGCGGAGAGTTAATTAAGATCTGTAGTCAGATCCGATGTCTGGTTATTGCCATACATGGAGATTATGATCCTCATCCTGCCAAAGGAGTAAATATTCCTCTTTCAACAATAATTCCTGAATTCTGGTTCATTCTTTTAGAGCATTGTGGTCATTGTCCCTGGATGGAAGCAGAAGCAAAAGAGCGGTTTTTTTCGATACTCGTTGATGAGCTCTCAGGTATGGTATCTTCATCTCTTTGATAGACAATCCGAAATGGAGATATGCCATACTTCCTGCAAATAATCCCTGATGATTTACAGTCATCTTCCAGGTGAGGAACAATTCTTCTCCGGAAAAATGGATTCTCCGGATCATACATCGTGATAACAATCTCCGGGTAAGCAATACTGCATCCTTTGACATTCTGATGAGCCTTCCAGTGTCTTCTGCTATGCTCATCAAGACCATCTTCAATAAGACAGAAAACTTCAGGAGGACACCTGTCTTTTCCGATATCTATTGCATCAGTCAGACGGAATAATCCTGCAAGAAGGGGGATTTTAAGCCTAGAAGTAGTTCTGATTTTTAACAGGTCAGAGTGAGTATCATGAAACCGGACAATAACTCCAAGATTTTCCCGCTCCTCAGGAGAGAGTAATTCCGATAGAAAAGGATCTCTCATTATCATATCTTCAGATAGTTCCGGATGTCTTCCCCTGTCATGGATGGAAAGAGGATGGAGAAACCCGATATCATGGAACCATGCTGCAAGGTAGAGGAGAAATATCTCCTGCTGTTGGAGTGGAAGTGGAAAAGAGATTAATAATTCATTTATATACGTAGTAATTGCTTGTGAATGACCGATTCCATGTGATTGAAACACCGGCAGTCCGCGTGGAATGAACGGAAGTAAATGACTGGCATACTCTTCAGCGGAACATATCCTACGGAAATAATCCGGGTGGGAAGTGAGCAGGTGGTAGCTTTTTTCTGCATTGGTATGTGTCATTTTTCATTCAGGAACTATTCATTCTCTGCTTTTTCTTATCAGAATCTTTTTCGCCGATACTCCAAAGAAATGGTATCCTGATCCTCCCTGCATTATTGCAGATATGAGGTTATCAGGATCGGTGACTGTTACTCCACCGATGGCAGTAACACCTCGTGCAAATAACCGGTCAGGAATGATACTTATCGTAGGGCCTCCGATAATTACCGGCACTCCGGAGGGTATTTTTGAAAGTAGCCCTTCAAGAGTACTAGTTACCATAGTAGCACCAGTCATTACTACTGATCCAGCCTCTGCCAGAGCTTTGTCCTGTTTTTCAGGTGGTACATAAAATGGGAGTTCATCGTCTCGTAATGCTGCTTTATTCAACTCAAAGATTCGATACGGAATATTTTTTTCTTTTAGCCGGTGAATAACAGGCCAGAGAGCACCAACTACTATCACCGGTTTTGTGGGATCTTTAGAATCAACGAGATCAAATGCATCTTTGTCATATTCAATATTATACCTTTCTTTTTGGCTGATATCGATGTACCATGCAGATAACGCATTAACAATACTGATTATCACTCCTCTTACAAGAGGGGCAGGAGAATCTATGTAAGAGAGAATGTCTTTGATCAGAACACCTTCCATTTTTCCGCAATATGGCATTGAACTTGCTGAAGTTGTGCAACATACCGTTTCGGGTATAAGATCAATTGGAGTGTAACATATACCTCCGTATCCATTTGATAACTTTACTCCGGTGAAAAAAACTCCAACGGCTACTTTTTCAATGGTAATATCAGAAAAAGGTGTAGGAAGGTTTTGTGCGAATAATTCAAGGGTTTCTTTCAGGATAAGGTCTTGTTCCGGTTTTTTAATTTCTGTCATTATTTACTCATTATATTGAGAGAAATTTCATTTTCAAAAATTTTGATCATACGGAGGAGTAATATGATTCTCCGGAACAACTTTTACAGAGTATAAGATCCCCTTTTTGTATATCTCTGCCATCCATAATTTGTTCTTTGCATTTGGAGCATGTTACAGACCTTGAAGGAAATCCGGGCATATCTTCCGGAGGAATCTTGATAGAAACCTCCTGAATCCGGATTATTTGTTCTTCTGGTGCATTCAGGATCATATCACGAAGTTCATTCATATCAGTAGGCTGATCCGTTTTTTTAGGAAGTTGTGAAACGCGGATGGCTTTCCCATTCCGTGTATCAACAAAAGTAGCAGCAAATTTTCCATAATTTAGAACCTTTAATGTCCGGTGGCCAAGTGAACACCCGGTAATTGCCTGGATTGCATCTGTTGCACACCTATCTATCTCAACGTAAACGATAAGATCATGGTTTTTTTCTAAAGGGTCCATATCAAGTTCTCTCATTGCGGCTATGGTCATCCTGGTTCCGGTAGCAATCCCCGGACAGATATCGCCATGGAACTGTCTTGCCTTCTCTAAAAGAATGGTAATTGCATTCATCTTCAGTGTACCTATTTACTTTATTAAATATATTTTTTTTACTTTTAATTTTCATTAAAATTCAACACGAGTCAAACAGTTTTAATAATATCAAAGTATAAATTAATATGTGGTGTTTAGTACTTCCTGCAAAGTTATGATATGACCAGAGAAATATCATGTGGTAATCCCAAACCGGGAAAAAGAATACAATCCGATCATGCCTTTTGTTTACCCGGTTGCTTCTCATTCATCAGGAACAAACGGACTAACCACCACTTTCTATTCAAATCTTAAGTTATTGCCTTTTTTCTGGATCAGAATTGAAGTTTATTCAGATTCAGTGAGTAATCCCTCTATTCAAAACAGAATAGATAAATGGGATGGTGTTCCATGTTAATGTATAACCGTTAGGAGTTGACTGATGGTAAAAGTAAATGACATCTACGAGATATCTTTGTATCCGGCTGAGTGGAATTCAGTTGTAAAACAGTTCCAGGTTAATCAGGATAATGGAAAAGGAACCCTGCTTGAACGAAATATTGCTGGAACACAGGTTAAATGTGAGATGACCGGATATTCATGGAACGGAGCAAAAAAGCCAGCATCTCCTTTAAAACAGAGAATCAAAGTCCAAGTCACTGAAATTGTGAAAGTTTTACAAAATTAATTTTTTTTTATCTGAATGGATATTCTACATCCAGCAAATATCAGATAACCGGACTGGTATGACAACAGACTGGTATTACCTAATCGAATTTTGATTCCTAAAAAATATCCGATTTTAACGAGTTTAAATTATTTTTACTTGTTATTCTTGCTTTTTTTATTTGTATCGCCCTCTATGAATGCATGGCAAGTAATTATTGTATACTATTACAACCGGCTAATTGTTCGATAAGTTCGTTTCTGGAATTGGCTTTTTTCCTCAAATGGATTTGTTGAAATGAGGAAGATGTTATGGTTGGACCGAATAATAAGATTGGAATGGGGCTATTACGTGATTAATCCGATTTCAGGGATTATACGCAGGATTAAGATAGAATATCAGGAAAACCGAATATTATTGAAAAATTCAAAAAAAATTGATTTCATCAGGAAATTATGATGATGAAGGTTTATTCAGTACAACCTTACTCTTATCCTGAAGAAGGGTCTTAACATCCTCGTCTGAAAGTTCAATCCGATAGAATTTCTTGTAAAATTCCTGGATTTCTTGTGTAAGATCAAAGGTAACTGCATCCGGGTAAACCATGCTCTGCAGCCACATGGTTCCAAGGATTGATTCCGGAACCGGAAGTTCCCAGCTCATGAGATACTTTGGCATCTGGTAAACCTGTTTCTCCTGAACAGCCGGAAGTGATTCCCAGGCAGGGTCAGCTAAAATATCTTCAACAGTAGCTGAATTATACGGGAGGAGTATTACAACCGATGGATCCCAGTTGTAAACCTGATCGATGGAAACGGTGTTATCTCCACCGGATAGCCCCTGTGCTGCATTTGCTGAACCGATGATACGTGCAATTTCCGCCTCATAATAGTTATCACCCAGTGTCTGGAGAGGGGACCGCTGACCAAAGTAAATGGTCTTCTTATCTGCGTCCGTGATTGAATCTCCGGTTTCCTGAATGGATTTCATCTTCTGATTGTAATAATCAATGAATTCCTGTGCTTCTTCTTCTTTACCAAATACTTTTCCGATGATATCGTAACTTTTTGCAAGATTATCGGCCTGTTCAAGATCAATTTTTACAATTGGAATACCTACTCTTTCAATATCATCGTTGATCTTGGTATAGTCAACTGAAGAAATCACAACTTCCGGCTCAAGTTTCATTAATTCTTCAAGATTTACATTGGTTTTACAACCGGCTGAGGGTAATGAACCAAGTCTTTTTTGTGTTTTATTAACCAACTCGCGATTTGCGGGTCCGATACATGTTGCAACCAGACGGTCATCTGCCCCGATGACATAAATAAACTGGCTGGAGAAAGGATCAACAGTAACAACCCTGCTCGCATCAGCAGGTATCTGGACTTCTGTTCCGGTAATGTCAGTAATCGTAATTTCTTCGGCTACTGCACATCCTGTCAGCAATACAATTCCTGTAAGAAGGATACAACAAATATGAATCAGGGATAATTTCATACACACACCATTTAGTGATCTCATGATCTCAGAATGTTATGTTAACTTTAACTTATGAAATTACCTAATTTGATCCATAAAAAAATGGAACAACATTAACTTAGTTAACTAATCTATAATAAACCCCATAATTTTGTTGAATTCCGGATTCTGGGATCTATTTTTGCGGAATTTCAGATTAAAATAATTTTTTATGTCTCTATAATATGTTATGATAAATGATCCAGAGGATTGACTTTCCGGAATGAGTTCAAGAAGAGTGGATAGAAATCCTCGACATAGTGTGCATTTTTTTCCGGATATGTAACCCGGATTACATCGCTATTAAGAATACTACTTATGTGAATATCATCAGGTTTTTCAATGAGGTAAACAGGCGTCAGGTACTGGTATCTGGTAATAATAAGGGTCCCTTGTGAAAGGGTGTTTAAATTTTCAGCGTTATTTTCCCTGATAATTGGTAATCGGTTCGAAAAATACCGATCCTGATTAACTAGATTCGGAGGGTTTTATGAATAATCACACAAGATCATAGATGCGTTGTTTTTACGGGTGATGTAATTATTCTCATGATACGAGAGAGTCAGGACAAGAAACAAAAAAAGATCCTGATAATTCAGGGTTGTAAGGAATAACTCATTAACAGGTTTTTGATGCCTCTATTGCAGCCTTGAGAGCATCTTCAGACACACCAAGTTTCTTTGCTGCATCTGTAAAGTGTCCACCGTCACCAGGTGTTCCCATTACTTCATGTAATGCTTCTTCAGAAACGCCAAGTTTTGCTGCAATTGCTGCATTGTCTGGTCTTTCACCGGGTTGACCATTTTTTGGTTCACCCATAGCTGCTTTGAGTGCATCCTCGGTACACCCAAGTTTAGTTGCCATTGTAGCAAAATCTCTTTCTGGCTGTTCTTTCATACCCATTGCTACTTTAAGGGCATCTTCAGACACACCAAGTGTCTTTGCAGCAGATGCAAAATCCATTCCCTTCTCGCCATTGCCCATTGCCGCTTTGAGTGCGTCTTCAGTTACACCAAGAGTTTTTGCAGCAGATACAAAGTCCGGTCCCGGATGAATTGCTGACTTCAGAGCATCTTCAGTAACACCAAGTGTTGCTGCAGCCTTTGCATAATCAGTACAGTCCTGTGGGGGCTGACCCTGTGGAGCCGGATCTGCTGCGTAAACTCCGCTGATGAGGAGAGCAAACAGACAAATGATTCCAAATATTCTGATGATTGATTTCATGGTATCAATTCCCTTACAATTGTGATCTTCAGAGAACAACAGATGTTGAGCGAAACGCTATTTAAAAAATGATAGTCCGTTTGGTTGGTATAAACAACCAAGTGGTTTGATATTAACTGGCAGACTCTTTGATGAACGAGCGTGTAGGATGGATTTTTTCAAATGGGACTCCATAAAAACGCTGGTAAATACTGTCTGCTTCAGATGTGACATCCCATGAGCATCTTTCCGGATGAAAGGATTTAGCAAGGAGCATAAGAAAATTCCCAGGCATTCTTCTTCTTTTGCAGGTTTTATAAGTTCTTCTGCACTTTTATGGCGAAGTCCTGTCCCGATTGCTTCAGGAGTACTGGCAAGAATTTCTGAAACACATCCCGGACAGGAAAGATTACAACCTACCGTACTAATCTGAAGGGATTTTGCCTTTGGCCATCCATGAACAAAAGGAATGGTCTACACAGACCGGTGTTACAACAAGCCAATGGTCCGGATATCTCTCTATTATCTCATTATTGGATGAAGTATACATGGCACATCTGCCTGTACTTCCTTCTGAAATGTCACAATGATGCGGACAATAGAGACACTTTGTCATGTTCGCTCCATCATAAGCCAGAATCCTGAATCATCATCAACAATTGAATATTTTTTAACTCCTGCCTTCTGTAATGCCGATGAGATCACTTCAGGAGAACGTGAGATAAATCGTTCTTTTATTGAATTTTCAAACTCCGGATCCCGCTCTTTCATCTTTTCTACTATGTCTCTTTTAAGAGAAGCATTTCCAAATCCTCCCCCTACATAAGAGACCCCTCCGGGTTTTAATACCCGGTATATCTCTTTAAGACCCTTTGATAAGTCCTCCCAGAAGAACCATGATCCCCTGCTGAAAACTACATCAAAGGTTTCATCATCAAAAGGAATCTCACAAACATCCCCTAACGTGGGGATTACTTTTTTTGAGAGTCCTTTTTCAGTTATCCGCTCGGTACATGTCTGGATCATATCCGGGGATACATCAAGGGCATATACGGTTAATTCTGAAACCGCAGCAAGGGATGTGCCCAGATGTCCTGGACCACATCCGATTTCCAGGGCTTTTCCAGAAGATATTCCAGTATTTTTAATGATCTGTTCTGCAATAACCGGATAAATGGGAGCAAAGATTGTATCTGCAATTGATAAAAAATGTTTACTATCTTTTTTCCCCATTTTCATAGCTGATTTTTCTACCATGCTCTTCAATTATCTCACAAATATTCAGGAACTCTTTTTAACAGGCCATCAAGCTCTGAAGATGTCAGGGTAACACCGTAAAAAGATTCATAAAACTCTGATACTTTTTCCCGAAGCTGGTCGGTTGTGTATTTTTCAGGATACAGGGTGTGCAGCATCCAGTACAGTCCCGGAATCTGGTTGGTTCCCGGTGGCCGGTCAAACCATGAGAATGGTGCAGCAGGTACTGCATATACTCTTTCAGACTTTACTGCAGGAACATCCTGCCAAAGGGGATCGTCAAGGACTGATGATGCAAAGGATGCATCACTGGCGATAATAACATCCGGTTTCCAGGTCATAACCTGTTCAAGAGAAACCGGGGTCATACCATATCCGGGAGTAATGGTCGTTTCTGCAACATTTTTGCCACCACAAAAGTCTATGAGTAGTGAGTGTTGTGATCCGCTCGGGTCGGTTGCAAGGCCATCTGGTCCTTCAGCATAAAATACTCTCACTTTATCTGTTTCCGGGATGGTTGATACAGTATCTTCTACTGTTTTTAGAGCCTCTTTATAATATGCATTCAGCGCATTTGCCCTCTCTTCTTTTCCAAGGACAGAACCAATAAAGGTAATTGGGCCGGAATATTTGGATACGTTAGCGGTATCCTGAACAGTTACAAGCGGAATTTCACCAAACCGTACCTGTCGCTCTTCCACCTCGTCTATGTTCTTTGGATCTCCGGTAATAGTTCGTCCTTCAAAAATAATGTCTGGATTCATTGCAATGAAGGTTTCATAGTTGCCATCTGTTTTTCCAAACCATCCGCCTACTACCGGAAGGTTATGGAATTGTTCAGGCATGTATTGTTTTGTCAGAGCAGTGGGCTCTGAGTTCCATGCTGTGAGTAGTTCAGGAGCTACCAGGTACAAAGTCATGGTAGTTGGTGGGGCAGTACTGACGATACTTGTAATTTCTGCCGGTATGGTGAGTTCTCTTCCAAGAGCATCGGATATCACCTGGTCAGAAGAGACAGTGTCTGCATACAATGGTGATATACACAGAATACTTGCGATTATTGCAATGAATGCAATTATTAATCCTTTTTTGATCATACCTTTTCCTCATCTTAAGTTACTAATTTTAGTAAACTTAGTTATGAGGTATAGCCTATTAATTAAAAAAGAATACTATTTTGATCCGGTTAGTTACTTCTCATTTCTCTCACGTTTCTGTAGAAATTCAGGATAATTTCAAAGAGAAAAATTAATGTTCAATAATTATGATTAACCATATTCGATGATAAATTACTTTATAGGTAAACACCGATAATCAACAGGGATGATAGGTACTATCTTCCTGAAGTGAATCACATGCAAAAGAATTTTTGTTCTCTTATTCTGGTTATATTCCTCATTTTGGGGTGTATGAGTTTCTGCCCGGTAAGTGGGGAGACGGGGAAAACAAAGATCATCACTGATATGGGTGGTAATGATGTTACGATCCCTGCAGATATACAGCGTATCATCATTACCTGTTATGGTGGAGCTACACAGGAAGTTGCAGTAATGGATGGTGAAAGTAAGATCATCGCTCAACCTCCCCAGAGTTTCCCAGCATTTCTGAAGATCTATCCGGATCTCACAAGCGTTCCAGATGTAGGAAAATTTGACGAACTCAATATTGAATCCATCATGGAACTCAATCCTGATGTGGTAATTAATAGTGTAACTGGATCTAAAGGAAATGCAAAACTTAAGGAAAACTCGATTCCGGTAATTCAGGTTTATACACGGAAGGCAAATTTAAACAATATTTATAATGAATTCAGAATGGTGGGAGATCTTCTGAATGAACCGGTCAGGGCCGAACAGCTCATTTCGTATTGGGATGAGAAGAAGGGATTATTACATGAAAGAATCAGTAAAATCCCAAAAGATAAGAGAAAAACGGTCTATTACATGCTCGGAAGTCCTTTGCATACAAATGGTGAGAAATGGTGGGGAGATTCCTTTGTTACCATTGCCGGAGGCATAAATGTTGCTGCAGATATTGGTGATGTCAGAGATATCAATGCAGAACAACTTGCACAGTGGGATCCGGACCTAATTGTGGTAAGTGCCAATGAGGGTTCATACGTATCTGATGAGACTATCAATAGTGATCCACAACTTGCAGGTTTAAAAGCGATTAAAAACGGAGAAGTGTATCATATTCCGATTGGTGGATTCTGGTGGGACCGGCCTTCTCCGGAAAGTCCGCTCGGATTCTTATGGCTTGCAAAAACCCTTTATCCGGAAACGTTTAGCGATATCGATATGGTAAAAGAAACGAAAGACTTTTTCAGTGATTTTTATGGTGTAGAATTATCTGATGATGAGATTAATATAATCCTTGCAGCAAAAGATCCAAGTGAATAAATCCCTTTTTACCTAATTTTTTTCTCTGTTCTTCAAATTTAATATTTTAAACCGAAAAGATCCAGGTGATAAATAAAAAATAATTAAATATCCCCAACAGTATACATATTTAGCAAAACTTGTCGTTTTCTCTAAAAAGGCTTTGTGAATTTTCAAAACGGGTAATTATATGATATTGGAAACTATCGACTGGAATGATATCTGGAAAAAAGATCGAAAAAATACCCTATTGCCATTATCTGATATTGATGAAAAGAATCATTGGGATACCATTGCACCTCTGTTCAAACAATGGATGGAAGTGGATGATTATCCAGAAAAACTTATATCACGAACACAGTTACATTCAGACTGGTCGGTTCTTGATATCGGATGTGGTACCGGAACCATCACAATAGAAGCTGCGAAGAGATCAAAATCTGTCACTGCCCTTGATATTTCTAATCAAATGCTTGATATTTTAAAATCAGATGCAAAAAATAGAAATATCAGTAACATTACCTGTGTACATTCTCCCTGGCAGGATATCAGGATTGGCACTGACATAATGCCACACGATATCGTGATAACCTCAAGATCTCTTGCCAGAATTGGAGACTTAAGGGAATCACTGACAAAAATTAACCAGGCTGCAATAAAATATGCTTATGTTACAGCATGGGGAGGAAGTGAAAGAATCCTTAATCGTGGTCTAATGGAGGCACTGGGATATACATATCACAATATCGCTGATTATGTTTACGTCTTTAATATCCTTCATAGTATGGGAATAAGACCAAATGTTGAGCAGATTAATTGTAATAGCAGGACAACATACCCAACACTGGAAGATGCAGTTCAAAATTATGCCTCTCTTTTACATCTTTCATCTAAAGATCTTGAAATTACACGATTATATCTTGAAAAAACCCTTATTAAACAGGATAATGGCATGTATCTTGTTCCGGATAGTAAACCGGTCTGGTCTTTAATATGGTGGAAAAAGTAATTAATATTTTTTGTGGGCACTATGCATTATATTTTTTCTGTGTGACTATTTCACGCATTTAGTCCGATATTATTATTATTTTTGTAAGTGTTCAGTGCTTCAGATCACTGAACACTTACGGTTTTTTTATGAAAGAGGAATAAAAAGGAGAGAAAAAATTATTGTCTGATCATTCTGACAACAACTTCGGATCCTTTCTTTATTGGTCCTGATCCATCTATGTGATGATAGATAGCATTAGCTCTGACGCCCATCATTTGTCCAAAAACTCTGGGTACAGGTTTTATCATAGTTTTACTATTTGTGTTTAATACCTGCATCATCAGAAAGAGATCAAAGCCGGGAAACGGCTCAATTGTCTCTGCGAGTTCTCCCTCTTTGTATGTTTCCAGAGGTGTTGGTAATCCCCATGATTTGAGCAGGGGATAAATTAATTCATAGAGGACAATGAGCGATCCAATTGAAGGTCCGGGCATTCCGAAAACCGGTTTTCCATTTATTATTCCAAGAGATACTGGTTTGCCCGGTGCCATACCGACTCCATGATAAATTAACTTCCCACCATTTTCAATAGCATCTACCGTGAAATCTTTTGACCCTGCTGATGATCCCCCAAAGACAAGCACCATATCACATGAATTGGTCATTGTCTCCAGTTCTTCGCTTATTGACACAAGATCATCAGGAACAACCTGACCAAATACCGGAGTGACTCCAACCTCTCTCAGATAAGATGCAATCATATGTGAGTTTGTATCAACGATCTGGCCGGGAAGAGGTTTTTTCTGCAATGGAATTACTTCATCACCAGTTGCAATCAGACCTACATTTACCTTTTGGACCTTCACATTATGTATTCCATAACTAAGTAATGCACCGACATCAAACGGATTCATGAGATGTCCGGTCTCCATTACCAGGGCATCTTTTTTGATGTCATCTCCAACAGATACAGTATTCTGGAATGCTGTAACAGGAGTTTGTATCCGGTACCGTTCATTACCAATCTCTGTTACATCTTCTATTCTGATTACTGCATCAAATCCCTCTGGCATTGGCATACCGGTATTTACTCTGACAGCATCAATTTCAATAGGATTATCAGGGCCTGCATTCATCGTTTCATTACTTTTTACAGCAATTCCGTCGGGCATACTCAGAAAAACCGGAGGATTATTAATTTTTGAATGTACCGGTTGAGTTAGGACAAATCCTGACGCATCAATTACAGGTACTTGAATAGAATTTTCTGGTCTGGTAAAGGTATTTAGAAGAATTTTTTTCGCTTCTTTCAAAGGAACTAGATTTGTATGAAGAGTAATTCGTGGAATTTTAATCACCTGTTTAATGTATTGAGAAATAGTCTGATATCCTAACTAAATAAATATTTTTAATTTACCCTGATTATTTGTAAAATAGATTTAGAGAAGACTTTATCATAGAATTCAAGGGAGAATGCCAATAAATAATATTAGATTAACTATAAGAAAATAAAATCAAAGATGTTAAATTCTTTAAGATTATCACTCTACTGGTATGAATGATATGAGAGTTGTTTCGTTCCGGAAAATTATTTTTATTCTCTTAGTTTTTGGAACACTTGTGGGTACCATTAGTCTTTTTCAAGTTTCAGCAGACAAAACAAGTAAAACTATTTCCGATCTTGCAGGACGGACCGTTGATATTCCAACTGATGTCGATAGGGTTGCAGCACTTGTTGGTCCATCATATGAAAAAATCTTCCTTCTGGGAGCTCTTGATAAAATTTGTCTGACACATCCTTTACCAAAACAAATGCCATGGGCCAAGAGGGTTATTCCTAATTTATCGAATATTCCCTCAGTTACTTCTGCACAAGACCCTAATATGGAAGAACTTGTAAACCAGAATGTAGATCTGGTATTTTTTTGGGATTTTCCAAAACCTGTTGATAAGATGAACGATATTGGTATACCGGTAGTAGTGACTCAGACAACCACAACTGATCAACAAGCACAATCAATTGAACAATTTAGAGAACTCATAAAAGGCGAAGTAACTCTTTTTGGTGAAGTATTGGGTCAGGATGCCCAGAAAAAGGTTGAAGACTATAACAATTTTTTTGATGAAAAAGTAGATCGGATCCTGAAGGTAACTTCGTTAATCCCTGAAAGTGAACGTCCAAAGGTATATTATGTTCGAGGTCCGGATCCTCTTACTACTCATGGAAAAAACATGTATACTCAGTGGTGGGTGGAAATGGCTGGAGGAAAACTGGTTTCAGCAGATATCTCTGAAGGGGTTCCAAAAGTATCAATAGAACAAGTAATATCCTGGAATCCGGATATTATTGTAATGGGAAGAGTTAATTCAACCTCACCCATTCTGGATGATCCAACCTGGAGTGATATTAGTGCTGTAAAAACAGGAAAAGTGTATACAAATCCTGAAGGAGTAATGTATTGGGATTACTCAAGTGAAGGAGTATTATTGTTAGAATATCTGGCAAAATTATTTCATCCGGAAAAATTTGAAAACATCAATATGAATGATGAGATAAAGGAATACTATGCAAAATTTTATGGTTATTCTTTAACTTATGATGAAGCAGAAAGGATATTGCATCACCTGCCTCCGGCCTGATCATTTTTTCCCAATATTTCACCCTTTTTTTTAATTTATTTAAAATTTTCAGGATCTGATGTAATAAAGATAGAGAGTTAACTTAAAATTATAAATTTCAAAAAAATTAAACCATAAAAATTAAATCTCCATAAATTCACAATAGTGATATGAAGGAAAGAATGAATCTCCTGATTAGGAGATTATCACTTCTTGTTGTTGCAATATCAATTCTTGCAACTTCTGGTTTTTTACCTGTTTCAGCAGAAAAAACAATGAAAACTGTGACAGACATGGATGGGCGGATTGTTGAAATTCCTGTTCCCCTTGAACATGTCATCACTCTGGGATCTGTGCCTGTTCAGAATAGTTTCATTTTTACCATAGGAGAAGGGGACACAATTATGAATGACCTCCCTGAATCGTTTAAAAAACAAGGGAGATGGAAATACCAGTACATTTTTGCTCCTCAACTCTCCGAGGGACAATCTGTTCAGGTATCGACAAATGAGCCAAATGTAGAACAGATAATCGCAATGGGTCCTGAAGTTTGTTTTACCATGGATAAACCAACAGTCGAACTACTCGAAAGCAGAGGTATTCCGGTGATATATCTTTCATGGGTCGATGATGATGACGTATATGGTCTTATGAATCTTCTCGGAGAGGTATATGACAAAGAGGAACTTGCATCAGAATACCTGGATTATTTTAATGATACGATAAAACGGGTTGATGCAGTTGTAAGCACAATTCCGGAGAATGAACGTAAAAAAGTATTATCACTATCATATGATTCCATGTCTGTTCCTCATAAAATATCAGAATGGTGGATCACAAGAGCAGGAGGGGTAAGTGTTACCAACATGCCAACGAATACGGTATCTTTTGAAACAGAACCTGAACAGATTAACCAGTGGAACCCTGATGTGATAATTGTCTCTAAAGAGAGTGATATCACAGGAATACTCGATGATGTACGATTATCTGACATCACTGCAGTGAAAAACAACGCTCTTTATAACGCTCCCTTTGGTGCACACAAGTGGGCTAATCGCGGAATAGAATTACCATTAATGGTAATTTGGACCGCAAAAACCATTTATCCAGAAAAATTCAAGGATTTCGATATTGAAAAAGAGACCGCAGATTTTTACGAAAAATTCTTTGGTGTTCGAACTAATATGGAGCAAACAAAGGAAATTTTAAGCGGAAATGCTAAAATATAACCATATTTTATGTGTAATTTTCTATTTCCTTTTTTAATTATTCAACATTAACTTTTGAAGTTTATTAAATCAATATATTAATTAGATGTAACACTGAATTTATATGAACAGGGAAGTGTAGTAACGAAATCCTGATGTGATATTATGAAATCTGAACGAATACTAACAGTTTTTACGTTATTTTGTATGGGTGTGATAATCTTAATCGCACCGGTGATGTCCGATGTAAGTACCCATACTATCACTGATATGAGCGGTAGTGAAATAACTGTTCCAACTAATATTGAGCGAATTGTAGTTGCATGCCAGGGTGGAGTAGCCCAGGAGATTGCAATATTGGGCAATCCGGATTCGGTCGTTGCTATGGATTCAACATATCTGTTTCCAATATTCGCAAAAATGTTTCCTCATTTTAAAGAAGTCCCAAATCCAGGTGGTTTTGATGACCTGAATATGGAAACCATTCTCAAATTAAAACCAGATGTTGTTATTAACAGTATTACATCATCGAAAGGGAATGCCAAACTTACTGAAAATGATATCCCGGTCTTCCAGGCATTTACAGGAAAAGCTACATCAGACAACATCTATAATGAGTTCCGGGCTTTTGGAGAACTTCTGAATAATACTGAAAAATCAGAAGAACTTGTAACCTATTGGTATGAAAAGAAACAATTCATCAGCGAACGGATGAATAAAATTCCGGAAAGTGAGAGGAAAACGGTATTTTATGACTCGAATTTTGCCTCAAATAAAAAACTTGTAACGGGTATTCCATGGGGTATATCTTTTGTTGAATTATCTGGTGGGATCAATGTTGCCAGGGATTTGGATGATGCTACATTCAATCCCGAAATAAATCCAGAACAATTAGCAGAATGGGATCCGGATGTTATCATCCTTCGAAGATGTACTGATGGTACCTATCCTGATCAGGAGATAAAAACCAATCCTCAGTTGTCCGGTCTATCTGCAATCAAGAATGGCGAGGTATATAACGTTCCTTTTGGAGGATTTTGGTGGGATTGTCCTTCCCCTGAGTGGCCACTTGGATATTTATGGTTGTCAAAGACTCTCTATCCGGATATATTCGAGGATGTCGATATGGTACATGAGATGAAGTACTTCTTTAAAGAATTTTACCGGTACGATATCTCTGATGAAGAAGCCAACGAAATTCTATCGGTGAACAATTAATGTTATTATCGAGAATTTCTCCTTTTTTGCACATCGAAAATAGTATCGAATCTTTGTAAAATCAAAAAAATTTTGTTTATTCAGGAATTTACTTTTATATACTTTACAATTGAGTATTATTAATAGAAACATATTTTAATAATTTACAAAATCAGCAAGTTAATAAGTTTTTATGCAGATCTTGTATTATCAGGATAAATCAGGATCTTATTCTGAAGTGGTATTTATGAACATGAATTTTAAATCTATGATAGTATTGGTCCTTTTTATCGTTGGATCAATTTTTATTTCTCCCGTTCTTGGTGATACAACGACCCGGACACTCACCGACATGAGTGGCAATGAAATAACCATTCCAACTGATATTGAGCGAATCGTAGTTGCCTGCCAGGGCGGAGTAGCCCAGGAAATTGTCATTATGGGGAATGCGGATATGCCCGTTGCAATGTCATCAATGAACCTGTTTCCTATGTTTGTAAAAATGTACCCGAATTTTAAGGAATTACCAAATGCAGGAAGTTTTGATGACCTCAATATGGAAACAATTCTCAAATTAAAACCTGATGTTGTTATTAACAGTGTTACGGCATCAAAAGGAAATGCAAAAATTACTGAGAATGATATTCCGGTTTTCCAGGCCTATACCGGAAGGGCAGCAGCAGATACTATCTACAATGAGTTCAGGGCTTTTGGAGAATTACTGAATAATCCGGAAAAAGCTGAAGAACTCATCTCCTACTGGGACGAAAAGAAAGAATTCATTAATAACCGGATGAAATCCATTCCGGAAGATGAGAGAAAGACCGTCTTTTATACCTCAAATAAGGATTTGGGAACTGATACCAATTGGGGTGTCTCGTATGTTGCATCATCCGGAGGCATTAATGTTGCCAAAAACCTGGGAGATGCGAAAGTCAATCCGGAAAAACTGGCTGAATGGGATCCGGATGTAATCATTGTCCGGGGTAACACTGATGGAAGTTATCCAGACCAGGAAATTTTAAACAATCCGCAATTAGCGGGTCTTTCTGCAATTAAAAATGGTGATGTCTATAATGTACCTATTGGTGGGTTCTGGTGGGATAGGCCATCACCGGAAAGTGCACTTGGATTTTTATGGCTTGCAAAGACTCTCTATCCGGACACATTCAATGACGTTGACATGGTGAGTGAGATGAAATCGTTCTTTAAGAATTACTACCGGTATTCCCTCTCTGATGATGAGGCAAATTCAATACTTTCGGTGAACAATTGAGGTGCATGAAATGGATAATTCCCAAAATACTATCATTTCTTCACTAAATTTTCCGGATGGTTTTCAGGAGATTGAAACAAATATTTCCGGATATAAACGGCATATGATCCTTGCCAGTGCCCTGAAAATGGGACTTTTTGATCATCTTGAGGAAAAAGGTGTTTTAACCAGGGAGGAGATTGTTACATCTCTTCCGATGTGTGGAATGCTGAGCAGAAGTTATCTGAATGCACTCGTCTCAATGAACCTCCTCATAGAAGGGGGAGATAAATATCAGAACTCCCGGATATCACAGAATTTTTTAACGAAGAAAAGTCCGTATTACCAGGGCGATCTGATTCTTGGCAACTCAAAATCCGGCTCACGGTGGGATCTTCTCTCTGAAGCAATGCAGAGCAGTGATGGTATGGCCAAAACCCCCGGACCTGGACCATCTTTAGATCATCTTAATACTCTTGCCCAGCGGGTAATCCAGGGCGAAGCCCAGGCACTCACTACGTGGATATCAGACCTTCCGGGTTTTTCCGGGATGAGAAAAATGTTGGATATCGGAGGAGGACATGGCCTGTATACCATCGGCATCTGCCAGATAAACCCTGATATGAAAGGAGTTATCTTAGACCAGCCCCATGTTACCGATCTCACAAAACAGTATATTCAAAAATATGAGATGGAAAATAGAATTTTGTCAAAACCCGGAGATATCAGGACTGAAGCCTATAAACCGGAGTATGACATTATTCTGATATCACATCTTCTCTACAAATTTCGAAATGACCTTGATGAGATTTTCAGGCTGGTAAGTGGAGGCCTTACAGAAAACGGCATTCTTGTTTCCAATCACTGGTTCTGCTCACCAGGATGCCTTCCTTCACAGGACCCGGTGAATGAACTTGAACGTTCGCTCCAGAGTGCCGGTCATCCTCTCTGTCATCCTGAACATTTTGCCGAATTGTTTGAAAAATATGGACTTAGTTGTATTCGGACAGGGACCATTGAAACAGCCAATGGAACATCCATGCTTCATGCAGCACAAAAGGGTAAATTATGAGTAGCGAATTCCAGGCCCGTAATCAGGTAGAAAAGTCATTTGATCTTTATTCTGCCGAAAAAGACCGGTACCAGGGAGGCTCTATTCTCCAGGAGACAAAAGACCGGTTAATCGATAGATATGGAGAAAAATTAGATAACCTTACCCTTGACCGGGTGGTAATTGGAATTTTCTACACCGGTGTCCTGTTGTCTGACGGCTCATCAGGTATCTGTTTTACTCCTATCAAGGCGATTCCGGAATCAGTTTGCTGTCCTTCATCTGCACGTGCAATGCCACGGGCTGGCAGGCTGAAAGGGATGAAGGTAACTGATATTTTTCAGTATCTGACACAGCCCGCTCCCATTAAACGTGCTATTGCTATTGCAACACTGAATGCCCTTTCAGACGGGATTTGGCGGAACAATCCGGAAGAAGGTGCCGGAAAGTACCGGATAGAAGAAGGAGATGATATCTTTTCTATAGTTGACCTGGATTCGATTAAAAAAGCGGTAATCGTCGGGGCCTTAATTCCGGTGATTAAATCGTTTAAAGAAAAAGAGATCCCGTACCGGATTGCTGAACTGGATATCCGGACATTAAAAGAAGAAGAATTACCGTTCTTTGTAAGCCAGGAGGATCTCCCCGGAGAACTTTCAACTGCTGACATGGTCATTATCTCCGGAACAACCCTGCTCAATGATACCCTGGAGAGTATTCTTTTTTCATGCAATCCGGCAGCGAATATTATGCTCATCGGTCCGACTGCAACCATGCTTCCGGAGAGTTTTTTCTCAAGAAAAGTAACTGTCCTTGCAGGAAACCGGGTAGTTATACCGGAAAAAATACTAGATGTCCTTATAGAAGGCGGATCCGGTTATCATTTCTATGGCGATTCTTCCAGAAAAGTAATGATAATAAAAGAGTAACCCTAAATTTCCCCTTTTTAGGGATAAGAGGGTACACATACATTTCTATTAGCCTGCTTGATGAAATGAACTCCGATAGATATCTGGTAAGTATCTTCAAGAGATTTTTCAGTAACCACTTTTTCTGCCTGTCCGACCAGTGATACAACACCGTTTTGCATGATTCCGACCTGACAGGAGAGGAGAAACGTATGGTCCGGATAATGGGTTGACATGATAATGGTAATTTTTTGGGTTTTTGCTAGTTTATCCAGTATATGAAGGATTTTAACCTGGTTTCCAAAGTCAAGATGGTTTGTTGGTTCATCCAGGATAAGAATGGATGGCTCCTGGGCCAGAGCTCTTGCAATCATGGCAAGCTGACATTCACCGCCACTGATCCTATTGACCGGAGCATCCTTCAGGTGCTCAATTCCCACAATTTCCATAGATTTCATGGCAATCTCAATATCTCTTTTTCCGGGTCGTGAATATGCAGGAATATGAGGGGTCCGGCCGAGAAGGACCAGTTGCAAAACGGAAAATGGAAAGACCATTTTATGGGCCTGCGGAACATATCCTACTTTTTGAGCAAGTCTTTGTCGTGATAATTCCGTAATGCCTTTTCCTTCAATGAACACTTCTCCGGTATGCATCGGCATAACCCTCCCGCAACATTTGAGAAGGGTAGATTTTCCAATACCATTCGGACCTAATATACACAGGATCTCTCCCTTTTTAAGAGAGAACGTCACATTCTTAAAAATCTCCTTTTCTGGATTATATGAGAATCCACCATTTTTAATCGAAAACATTTATGTCCACCCGACATCACGTCTTGCCATAATATACGCAAAAAATGGAACACCAACGATTGCCGTAAGAATTCCAAGTGGAATTTCTGCAGTAGTTGCATTCCTTGCGATATTATCGATAAGAATCAGATATGCTGCCCCCAAAAAGAAAGAAACCGGAATTAAACGGGCATTATCAGGCCCGACCATCATCCGGCCGAGATGGGGGATCACGAGTCCTATCCATCCGATAATTCCACATATGCAGACTGAATACGCAGTAATCATCGTGGAGATAAGGATGAGTATGTACTTCATCCTCCTGGTATCTACGCCAAGAGCTCCGGCTTCCTCATCCCCCAGTGAAAAAGCGTTAAGACGCCAGCCAATTATCATGCAATAGAGAGATCCGGGGACGATAAAAATGAATGCAAATAAGATGTCCGGCATTGAGACTGCACTCAGAGATCCCATAAGCCAGTACGTGATGGCAGGAAGTTTTGACGTAGGGTCAGCAACGAATTTTACCAGTGAAATAAGTGAAGTGAAAAAGGATCCCATGATGATCCCTGATAGGACCAGGACCAGTATCGACTCACCTTTGTATATCTGTGAAAGCAGTATCGCAAATCCGACGGACAATAATCCAAAAAAAAAGGCAGAACCTTCAATCAGGAGAAGCGGGAGAGAGAATAGTATTGCTACTGCTGCACCAAATCCGGCTCCGGAAGATACCCCGAGGATGTCCGGAGAAACCATGGGGTTTCGAAAGAGGCTTTGATAAACAGCTCCAGCAACAGAAAGGCCACCTCCAATTAACAATGCTCCAAGAATCCGGGGAATTCGAATGTTGAAGATAACATTTGACTGAGCCTCTGTCCATGTTGGATCTGAATGAATCACCGGAGAAAAGAGAATTGTAAGTACCGTTATCGGATCGAGGGAGTATTGACCAATGAAGAGCGAAATAACTGCAAGAATGAAAGGGGAAAGAATAATGCATACTATCCCGAGGGATACCATGTTTTTTTCTACCCATCGGACCTGAACAGATACCATTCCATGTATCAGTTAGAAGTATTGTTTAATATAATGGATCAAATGATCAATAAGTTCATTACATTAATTTAACTACGAATTTTAATGAGATTCTGCGTTTATAATTGCATTATACAAGTAATTTATCCTCATTTATCATCAGAATGAGAAATGTAATGATGTTTACCTTATTGATCCGAGCGGTAAAAGTATAAAAAAAGAAATTCAGTTACAATGAACCGTAACTTCATCATTACATTTATTTATCCCGGAAATTTGTTCCTGAAGTAATACTTCAATGCGGTCTGCAATACCTGATAGCACCTCTTCATCTGATAGCATACCTTCAGGCATATCAACAACTTTCCTATACTGGATTGGAACATTATCCATCCGGTACACAATCCCTGGAACTTCTACTCCGGATATTCCGACCGGGATATGAAGATCTGCAACCTCTGCTGCCATGCTCATGTTCGGATCGATAGTTATCCAGGTGTGTTTTTTCAGGTGCCGGACAGCATCAATCGGGAAATGTGCTGCTGCATCGGTTCCGATATTTATGAACAGATCAATTTCATCACGGTTTGCAAGGTCTATCGTGCTGGTCTCTCCCGGATTCATATGGGCATGGTCACCTTTGGTTAAATCAAGACAGTAGGGGAATCCGTATGACCAGCACCAGACACGATTTGCCCCGGCTACATTAAAATGACCCCGCATGGCCATAATAGACCATTTTGATATCTGGTTCAAATCCCGGGTAAGCGAGATTGCGATGTCAATATTGTGATTCCTGCCATCGGTATGCGTCAGGCCCATCCCAAAAAAGAAGACTCCGAATTTTGCTTGTTTTAAAATGCCTGCAACTTCAAGGATTGTTTGTTTTGGAATTTCTGCAACATTTTCCGGGATGTCCTTTTCATGACCATACATGACCATTCGGAATGCATTGAAGAGTTCATAATCATGTCCGGGCTTAACCTGGAGGTGGTAATCTGCAATTCCAGCGGTATCTGTTTTACGTGGGTCAACAACAATAACCGTACGTTCAACAAATCCATTCCCTTTGAAAAATCCCAGAGGATATATTGCATACCGTGACATGTGCCTTGGATGGGCATGGATGGGATTTGCACCCCAGTACAGGATTACATCAGCTCGGTTCTTCACCTCTCCAAGGGTGCAGCTTGGATACCCGTTATCAAAATGAGCGATCAAGGATGGGCCATGACAAATGGATGCACAATTATCAAGAATGCCACACCCAATTTCCATGAGTCGTGCAGCTTCCCGTTGTGCTTCACAGGTTGTGGATCCAAACCCGTACATGAGTGGTTTTTTTGCTGCAATTATTGCCTTTGCTGCATAATCAAAAGCTTCTTCGTAAGAGATCTCCTTCCATGATCCATCTGGCTGGCGAAGTCTTGGCCTTGTTATCCGGTCGGAACTGGTAGCCTGCAAAAAAATTTCAGTCCCTATTGCACAGGCATTTTCTACTTCAAGGATCTTTTTTCCGTCATCAGATACTACAACCCTCACATCGTCACATGAACAGCCACAATACGGACAACCAATATCTTCAAGAATTTTTGGCATCTGAAATCCATCCCATGCCTACTGCTTGAAAAATCAGTTCCTTTGCGCTGAGAACCTTTTCATGTGGTGCAGGAAAAACGCAAACCGGAAACCCGCTATACTGGGGAACACCGGTTGACTGGGTTTTACACGGGACAACCTGGTTAGCCCAGACACCCTGCCTGATATGGCAGATTCCCGGATTTAATGTCTGAATCCCACATATCGCTTTGACAACAACCTCGCCACACTCGCTTCTAACCCTGACCGGTGTGTTTTCCTCTATGCCCATCCTGGACATATCAAGTTCATTCATCTCGATAACGCTGCAGGCATCGAAATATTCCCTGGAATTTTTGCCTTTTTCCATGGCAATACCCTCTTCAATTGACCGCTGGGTTATCATGGTCAGGGTTCGTTTTTGTGTCATGCTTTTTGCGTTCCTGTGGGGTGAAAGTGGTTACGGTAACGTTCCTATCAGTTCTATTGCTAATTCATAGGGATTTTTCGGGCGTTCACTTCCGGTTTTATTCGTAAAAAAGGTGTGTGGATGAATGGTGTTTAACTGCTCAACACTGAGCTTATTAACTATACCCCTGGCAATTTCTTCTGCTTCCTTAGATTTGCCCGGATATTTAAGGATATATCCCATCCTGATATGCATAACCATTGCTTCTCGTAATTCCTCTTCGCTCAGCTTGTCAAAGGGTGTGTACTTTTCTACTTCGGGTTTGCTCATTGATACCTCTGTAATGGGTATGTTCTCTCATCAGTGAAGAAAATAATTACGCTCTTTTCTTTTCAGCCATGTGAATGGTTGCTTCTCCATATGGTGATCGAATCACACCGGTTTTTTGTATCATCAGAGCGTTTTTCTCACAAATGTCTTCGAATTTCTTTTTGTCTGCAAGCTGGTGGTACCGGGTATGGAGAGCTAGTTCAAGTTCATAAAGGCCTTGCATTCCGGTTCCGACAGGAGGTGCAGTAAACCAGTGGTTTGAAAGGAAGAGACCACCAGGCGATAGAGAGGATGCAACATTCTTCATTAGTTCATCCATGTTATCTTCCTGGGAATAGAGTGAGTGAGCGATGAGAATAATATCGGATTGTGGACCAGAATATGTCATCATATCTCCGGATACTGCAGTAATCCGGTTATCCATTTTAAACCGGGAAATATATTCCCTTGCTATCGCGGTATCTATCGTTCCACATAGAACCGTTGCAGTCATTTCAGGATTATTCTGGCAGGCAGCGATTGCATACAAGCCGTGACCACCATTTATTTCCAGGAATGTCCGGGCATCAGAAAATCCTTCCCAGGTTTTCAGGATATTGGTAACATTCTGAATTGTTCCCCGGAGAGCATAGTTAGCCTGGGCTCTGGCCGATCCCATGGATATATTATCAAATGCCTTTTTTTCTTCAGGTTTTGTCAGATAAACATCAATATCCTTCCAGGGTGAATCATCATTCGGGAGATTGATGATATAATCACCCTGGTAAAAAGGACTTGTTTTGACAAAATTCATCTGGGCAGCAGGTGATATCGAAAATTCATCTCCTGCCTTTCTAACCATATCAAGGTAATAGAGCATTCCAAGAAGACTTGTCATATATTCAGGTTTAACCCCGGTTCCTGCTGCAATTTTCTCCGGAGAGGCTGGTCCATTCTCCGCAAGCCACGAAAAGAGGTCAAGTTTTAGTGCAGCGCAAACCACCATGTATTCCTTGTAGACCTGGACGAGGTCATCTATGATCTCAATAATCGGCAGTTCCGGAATTTTCAGGATCTCATTCATCTCAATACTCATGGCAATCACTGATACGCAACTTTGTGAAAAGTCAAACAAACATGTATGCTAACTATCTGCCTGAACATGTACCTTCCTGGGAAAATACAGCAGACACATTGAAAGAAAGAAAAAAGGTTATTTTTTCAGGTAAATATTACCGTAAATAATCTCGCCTTTCTTCTTTGTTTTCCGTTCTCCAAGGTCACCGATGAACTGGTCAAAGGTGTAGGTTGCTCCGTCAACTTCTTTCTCAACGGTTGCAATCTTTTTAAAGCCCGGTAGCGGATAGAGAATGTTTCCAAAGATGTATGCATCTCCTTTTACCATCTGTCCACCGACACGTCCTTCTACGTCTCCCTTAATGATGACGGTTCCACCTTCTGCGTGGGTCAGGACATGAATAAATGCATCGCCTTCAATGATGATGGTTCCTCCGGTCATAGCGGTTCCGATATCATTTCCAGCCTTTCCTTTTACCCGGATAAGACCACCAGACATACCACGCCAGTCTCCACGATATGCACTGCCGACATGGTTCTGGGCATCTCCCTCAATCAGGATCTCTCCACCTTCCATGGCAATGCCAAGGAAACTATCTGCATTACCTTTTACGGTGATCTTTCCGCCGGTCATCCAGCCACCGATATACATATCGGTATCATTATTGATGACAATCTCACCAGCAGACATCTTCTGACCAAACCGCTTCATCCGACGGACATCGCCGTTTACAACGATTTTCGTATCTGCTGCAGTCTCACCGGCCTTTCCATCGAACTTGAAGAAATCTCCAAGTTTCCATTGGATTTTTCCTTCGTGTGCTGGAAGGGCTGCAATTTCTGCCAGGCTCTTTCCTGCAAACTGGTCAGGTGTTACATTGTAGCATTCAAGGAAGAGTTCAGGCTGGCTGGTCAAGGTCATTGTTACGGTTTCCATTCTTGTTTCCCCCTTATGCTACATCCAGTTCAATTGCCCGTGCATTGTGTACGTGTTCATCAAATACTGCATAGTTCTCAAGGTTAACGGTGTAATTCCTGGAGAACTTCTCCTTGATATCGTGCATAACCTGAGCATTCTCCGGCATGTTCACTTTTGTCCAGAGAGTGTACTTGGGTGGCTCTGCAACAATCTGACCATCCTTGACAACAACCACACCTTCTTTTAAGGTATACGCGGTGTTCTGGAATGCAGCTTCGATCAATTCCGGATCAGACGGAAGCTTGTTTGCATCAAGGTTGTAAATGGCAATGTTGGCATCTGCTCCCTTTGTAAGGCTGTATATGCTTGATAAACCAAGAGCCTTTGCCGGACCTGCACGGGTCATCATAGCAATGTCATACAGACCAAGTTCACGATCCATTGAAGCGATGTTACTTGCAGCGATGACTTTGTCCTTCCACTTCATGGTGTCAAGGGTTGCTTCACGTGCTTTCTGGGACATGAGCCACTTAATGACACGGGGGTACCGGGTAAATGGTCCTGCATTCGGATGATCGGTGGTGATATGGACTCTCATCAGGTCTTTAGCATAGAGACCAATTTCAAGGCCGATTGCCCATTGAATGCCACAGACTTTGATATTCTTGTCATAGATGTACGGCACGATACCTGATCCGGTCTCAAGTTCGACATCAACATTTGCCCACTTGATGTGGTTTAACTGGTTGAGGTGATACTCGAATGGACCATCTGCGGTCATCGTGGTCGTTTCATCAAGAGTAACCTGTCCTATGTCTACGGTAATATTTTTGTTACTGTTTACATAGTCCATGACTTCCTTTGCACCAGACTCAAAGTCTGCCCAGGAAGTACCCTTGTAGCTGTGGAACTGAAGGTGAGTGTTATGAAGAACCTGTTCTCTGCCAAACTTATTCTTGGCTTTTGTCCCCTCAGCAAGTTTCAGGGTATCGATGGTATCCTTATAGTTACCTGGATTTCCCAGATTGTTTCCGTGGATATGCACAGAGTGAGGAAGACCAAGGTACTCGTTGGCTTCGATAAGGCCTTTTACGATCTCTGCAGGAGTAATATCAAAGTACGGAACCGGGTCGTTAATGGTAGTACAATTCTCTCCCCATGCCCATGCTTCAGTTCCACCTGGGTTTACGACCTTGATACCAATACCCTTGGTTGCATTAAGCAGCCATGCAATGTATGCAGCATTGTTCTCAAGTTCCTTATTCTTAATATATTCAAAGCAGAACCAGTTGTTTCCAAAAACCGGCATTGCTGCCTGGTCAAGAATTGGTGTGTCACGGAACTCTTCATGCACGTGGGGTGCAAGGAGTGGTGGCATTGCTGCTTCGTTGGTAAAGGTATACCCCATGCGGGCGTATGCATAACCGGTTTTCCAGGTGGACGGAATGGAAAATCCCATCTCCATACGCTTACCCTGCTTGAGGATGCCTCCCCGGTATTCACCCCGGAAGAATTTGTCTTCCGGACGCATCTCACGACCAAGGTTTACCTTTGGTCCGGCAACGTGGCAATGTATATCAACACCACCGGCCATTACAGTCTTGCCTGCTGCATCGATGACCTCTGCCTTGTTTGAGACTTTATCTACGATCTTACCGTCTTTTACTGAGATATCTGCCTTGTCTCCCTTTAATCCTGAAATTGGATCAAACACATACCCGTTCTTGATAATAAGTTCTGACATCAGGCCTCACCCTTTGCTTTCAGTTCTTCCATACGGTCAGCGATCTTGTTCAGGAGTGTTTCATCATCCATGACACCTTCCGGTGGTTCAATGACTTTTCTGAACTGGATTGGCACATTGTCCATACGATAGACGATACCACCAACATCAACACCACAGATACAGACTGGGATATGGAGGTCTGATATCTCTGATGCCATGTTAATGCTTGGATCGATGGTGACCCAGGGGTGCTTTTTCAGGTGTTTTACTGCCGGGATTGGGAAATGTGCTCCTGCATCGGTTCCAATGTTAATGAACATGTCCACTTCGTCACGCATTGCCATGTCAACCGAACTGGTTTCACCCGGGTTCATGTGTGCATGGTTCTGCTTGGTAAGATCAAGACAGTACGGGAACCCAAACGTCCATGACCAGACAACTCCGGGGCCGGTGATATTGTAGTGACCCCGCATTGCCATTATGGTCCACTTTGAGACTTTGTTCAGGTCACGGGTAAGGGAGATTGCAATGTCGATGTTATGGTTTCTTCCGTCAGAGTGGGTCAGTCCCATACCAAAGAATACCGTTCCAAACCGGGCATTCTTCATGATCTCTGCAACTTCAAGGATCTGCTCCTTTTTAACTCCGGCAACTTCATCGGGAAGGTCATTTCCATGGCCTTGGATGACCATCCGGAATGCATTGAAGAGTTCATAGTCGTGACCCTGTTTTATCTGCAGGTGGTAGTCTGCCACGTTTGCAGTGTCAGTAAAACGCGGATCGATAACAATGACAGTCCTCTTTTTCTGCCCTTTTCCAGTGAAGAATCCACGGGGGAAGATAGAGTACCGGGACATGTGACGCGGGTGTGCATGTGCCGGGTTGGATCCCCAGTACACGATGACGTCTGCACGGTTCTTGACTTCTCCAAGGGTACAGGTCGGATATCCATTATCGAATATGGCAAGAAATGACGGTCCATGACAGATGGTTGCGCAGTTATCAAGCATGCCACCTGCAATTTCCATGACACGTGCTGCTGCAGCCTGTCCTTCACAATTGGTTGAACCAAACCCGTACATGAGTGGTTTCTTCGCTTTGAGCAGGTGACGGGCGGTCCAGTCGATTGCTTCCTCGTATGAGATATCCTTCATTGAACCGTCCGGCTGTCTCATCCGTGGAAGTTTAATTCTGTCTTTCGAGCAGCCGTGTTTGAATATTTCTGTGCCAATTGCACATACGTTCTCTACTTCAAGGATATCCTTTCCGTCATCTGATACCGTTACACGGACATCATCACAGGAACATCCACAGTATGGACATCCAACATTCTCTATTACTTTCGGCATAATTAATCACCCTTCCATAATCCGACAGCACCCTGAACAAGCTCTAATGCTGTTTTTAATTTATCATTAGGAGCCGGTTCTACCGTTACCGGAAATCCACTGTACTGTGGTGCTCCGGTTGACTGGGTCCGTGGTGGAACAACCTGGTTTGCCCATACTCCCTGCCTGATATGGCAAAGGCCCGGGTAACAGGCCTGGCGACCAACTGTTGCTTTTACAACTACCTCACCGGATTCACTTTTTACACGGACATTGGTATTTCTCATGATACCAAGTTCTTTCATGTCCTGTTCGTTCATCTCGATGATACTGCAGGCATCAAAGTACTGCTTGGAAGTCTTTCCGATTTCCATGGCAATACCTTCTTCTACTGCCCGTTGGGTTATCATGTTTAACGTTTTGTTTGCTGTCATAGGATCTCCCGAAATCCTACCTGTCAAAGCGCCAGAACGCTTTGGATAATATCAATTCAGGATCAGGAAAAAGCAGTTTTTCCATATGAATTAGGCATAAAATACAGTTGTCCTGATCGTGGAAAGTAATCTTTGAATCTCTCTATATGAATATATTCAATTTTTAGAATTAGGCATGATTTTACCTTAAAAGAGAAATTTTTTGGATTTGTTTGCCTATTAACTCTCATAGGTTAAAACCTGCCTGATATTCAAAAAAGAGGTATGATTTTAGAGTAATTGGAGCATAAAAATCCTGTAAGATCAATACGACAACAATTTGTGGGTAACTTTATCTCTTAAATTTTTTAATCAGCTAAGATTAATAAATTACCTGGGATAACCATTCAACAGGTATTTTTGATAGCAGATGAATAATATGTTAGGCATCAAATCTTCCAGGTCTGCATAGTATGAAACCTTTTACCCGGATAAAAAAAATTAAAGGAAATGAATACCTGTATGAGATCACTCCCTATTTAGACGAATCAACAGGCAAATGGAAGCAAAAATCCCGGTATTTAGGAAAAAATGTGGCAGGTGAACCTGTCAGAAGAGCTAGTATACCAAAAACCGGGCAGGTATATGATCTTGGGCAATATATCCCGATATACTGGGTTATTCGTGAGTATAAATTTTTAGAGGCTCTTCTTTGTAGCTTCAGTCCTGAGGAAGTGGCATTATTACTGATAGTTGCAACCAACCGGATAACTCTTCCATGTTCTCCCCGCCACATGCAGACCTGGTTTTCCGGAACCTGGCTTAAAAAATTGATTCCCGGGGCTGAACCCGACCCGGCATCGGTGTTTAATCTTTTAAGTGTTGTTTCAAACCGCTCTGTTATCGGGCTTTTTTCCCGTATGATATCGATGATCAATGACTTTTCAGAAAACCGGATTATCATGTCCGGACGAATTACCGACTTTTCACAATTTGAGAAGACCCGAGGAAGTGGGTACCCATTTAAGGATCTACTTGAGGGTGATCTGGGTATCCGGATGTTTTATGATCCTGGTCCTGGTATCCTGACTGGGTGTGAAATCACTGATATCAGGAGGAATTTTATTGATGAGTCATTAAGTATCATCAGTTCAGGGAGGGTACCCGGATCTTCCCTGCTTCCAAATTGGGATTATTTTTCACCGGTGCTCATCCAAAACCTGGTAACCATGGGTTACCCTTTTATTATCAGACCGGACAGTAATTACGAACCGGTAAGCAGGGAAATTCTTGAATGGGATGAGAACAAGTCCCCCGGAATAGAATGTATCTATGATGGGGAACATTGTATTTTAAAAGATTTTATCGCAATGGTAGGGTATACTCCGGTCAGGGGGTATATCCTTCATCACCCGAAAAAGGAATTGGCAATCAGGCACGTTTTTGAAAAAAATTTACAAAATATTCACGATATGATTCTCCAGGCAGAAAATGATCCAGATACTCTGGATGATCTAATCCGCGAAGTTGCTGGTGTTCAAAATGAATTTTTCATCAGAAAACCCCAGAAATCTGGTGTAATCCGAAACAAGGAGATGATAACTAGAGAGATACGAAGGTTATCCCGTTCGTGTGTGCTTTACCTTGGTGATTTTTCTTATCAGGATTGTTTCTCTCTTACTGATACGAGATGGAAGATTGAACGGGATCTTTTTTCATTGTATAAAGAATTCAAACGAGATCTTTCAGGTCACCAGATCGAACGGATTAAAATTGGAATATTATTCATCTGTTTCCTTTCTGTTATGATCAAGGGTCTCATCATGAAACGGATTGAACAGGCAAAATTTGATGATATAACATCGATTGATGCTCTCATGGCAGAACTGATACATATCCGTGTGGTTAAATCATACCAACCGGTCATTGTTCCAGCAAAGCTGACCCGGAGACAAAAAACGATATTATCATATTTCGGAGGTTTACCATCTGTGTGATCCTTCTTTTTTACTTCTATTCTTATTTCGGATTGTATTTCAATAGGTATTGAGGAATATTATTATGGATCCTCTCCCTGCTTTTTTTATTGTAATTATCTGTGTCACTATTGTCAGTACCTGGTTTCGCATCTCTCCGTTTTTTATTCTGATTGGTGGTGCACTATTTTTTGGGCTTATTACCGGTATGACCTGGGATATGGTCATGGAGGGGATAGTAGATGGTGTTGGAAAGGTATTTTCTGCATTTGGTATCATTATCCTGTGTGGAGCAGTTATAACTAAACTTCTGCAGGAACAAAACCAGATACAGGATATCATATCAGATATCAGAAAAGTTAGTAAAAATCCTCGAATTATAGCCGGATTCTCTGGATACCTGCTTTCTGTTCCGATTACCTGTTGTATCACAGCATATATCATGCTCCATCCGATACTAAAAACTCTAGAAAAAGATCGGAACAAATGTAATATTCTTCTTTACCTTGCAGCAGCTGGTAGTATCATCTCGTATGCCCTGATTTATCCGACTCCCGTGGTAATTCCTCTATTTACTGCATTTTCAGCCGGAATGAGTCCGATGTTTTTTAACGGGGTGACCATTCCTTTATCATTGTTCCTCCTTGGAGGGACACTCCTGTTCTTCAGGTTCATGTATCCTGATAAAAAGTTCGTGAATATTATTCGGAATAGTACAGAAATCCCGCAGTGTAGTGCAAGTAAATGCACATGCAGTGTTCCTGGTATTCACTGGAGGGCCTGGGGACCGTTTATTGCGATTGTGCTTGCAATACCCGTTTCTGTTCTGTTTCTCCGTCTGTCTCATACCAGTATGATTAATTTTATCATGCTTGCCGGTGCAGCTGTTGCCATTGCACTATCTCCCTCCAGTATCCGGAATTCCGGGATATCACTGGGAGCCAAACATGCAGGACTTATCATCTTTGACATCTGTGGAGCCGGAGCACTCGGGTATGTTATCGTCAAAAGCGGGTTTGCACAAAGTGCAGTAGGTCACCTGACTCTTCTCATCCCGGTCATTTTAATTCCCTTCATCCTTGCAGCACTCATCGAAACAGCACAGGGCTCACGGGTGGTAACAGCAGTAATTACCGGTCAGGTGTTGTCTGGTTCAGCAATTGTACATGATATCTCTCCACTTTCTCTGATTCTTCTTATCAGTGCCGGTTCCTGTATGATTTCATATGTAACCGATCCCTACTTCTGGCTAGTCCAGCGGACTACTGGTGATGATATGAAAACCGTTGTAATGAATTATACAATCCCTATAGCTCTTGCAGGTGTCGGGATATTACTTGTGGCACTAGTAGTGGAATATTTATGGAATTAACAGAGGTATACGACACTTTTTTTAATCCATGGATCTTAAATAACATACCTGGATCCTGATATTTCTCTCACCTGGTAAATCGAATATGCTGTCAGATTTTCGAACACTGCTTACTGAGGTAACCCAGGCAATCCTGCCAATCGTACTCCTGATCCTCATCCTTCATGCATTTCTGCCAGGAGTATCGGCCCATACGGTTCTTTTGTTTATCGCAGGTAGTATCATGGTCATCCTTGGCATGACCCTCTTTCTCATGGGAGTGAAAATCGGTCTGCTTCCCATGGGTGAGGCTATTGGATCTGAAATACCCAAAAGTGGATCAATTATTCTTATCATAATTACTGGTTTCCTTTTTGGTTTTTTAGCAACAGTCGCAGAACCTGATGTCCGTGTCCTTGCAGATATGATCCAGACCGTATCTGAAGATGGTATCTTAAAAACTCAATTGATCCTTGTTATTGCAGTAGGAGTTGGGTTTTTTGTTGCAACTTCAGTACTTCGGATCATCTATAATGTTCCAATAGCGTACCTTTTTGCAGCTGGATACCTTGCAATAATAGGCCTTTCTCTCATCTCGCCTTCTAATTATGTTCCGATTGCTTTTGATGCAGGGGGCGTTACAACCGGGCCGATAACGGTCCCTTTTATCCTGGCTTTGGGTATCGGAGTCACCTCTATTCTGGGGGGTAGATCTGCCCTTTCAGATGGCTTTGGTTTAATAGGCCTTGCTTCAATCGGTCCGATAATCGGGGTGCTTCTCATGGGGGTTATTTTTGTATGATATACATCCCTATCGCTGATGGAATAGACCATGTCATCCTTGACGTTATTCAGGCGTTATTACCCCTTGTTGTTTTTTTCCTCATTGCCCAGCTGGTATCACTTAAACTACCTGGACAGTATATTCTCAATCTTTTTAAAGGGCTTTTTATCACTCTCATTGGCATGGTGCTCTTTTTTCAGGGAGTGAAAATTGCCTTTCTCCCAGCCGGCCAGAGTATAGGTGCATATTGTGGAACCCTGGAACATATCTGGATTCTCATTCCTTTTGGTTTCCTGCTCGGGTTTCTGACCACTTTTGCCGAACCTGCAGTACGGGTGCTCTGTTACCAGGTAGAAACTTCTTCAAATGGATATATTAAGGGTACACTTATTCTGTATGCTCTTTCTATCGGAGTTGCCACATCAGTCAGCCTTGGAATGGTAAGGATACTCTATGGGTTTCCATTTCTGCCTTTCATTATCGGGGGATATCTACTCGCATTAATTCTCATCCAGTTTACTGACCATGATTTTATTGGGATTGCCTTTGATTCCGGGGGAGTTGCCACCGGACCGATGGCAGTCACGTTTCTTATGGCATTTGCAGTAGGTGTAGCCGATTCTATAGGTGGCAGAGATCCTTTCCTGGACGGTTTTGGTATGATTGCCTTTATTGCACTTACCCCAATTCTCACGATTCTTATTCTGGGAATAATCTTTAAAATGAAAAAAACTGGAGAACTATCATGATATACGAAGGATGTAAAAATCTGATTGTAACCATTGTAAAAAAGGGTTGGTCAGAAAAAGTAATCCATGCCTCACGAGAAGCTGGAGCATCTGGTGGAACAATTCTGATGGGGCGGGGTACCGGTATTCACGAGACCCAGTCACTGTTCGGGCTTCCCATCGAACCAGAAAAGGAAGTAATTCTGACGGTAGTGGAAGTGGACCAGACTGATAAAATCCTCTCTGCCATTGAACAGGCAGCTGAGCTAAGCACTCCCGGTATGGGTATTGCCTTTGTCTTAAACCTTGAAAAAATAGCAGGAAGGGTCCATATGACCTGCAATCTCGATGAGGATAAACCTGCCTGATGATTAACCCTGGCAGCTTTCACTATCCCTTTGCCTGAGGATTAACACTGGTTTCTGGGTGGTCCTGGCAACTGATTCGGCAGTTGTTCCAAGGAGATTCCTGATAAAGTTTTTTTCTCCGGTTGACTTTATTACAATCATCGAGACATCTTCATGTTCTGAATATGCAAGGATTTCCTGTGCTGGATCACCAATCACAACTTCAGTATGGATCTCCTTTGTATGTCTGATCAGTTTATCTTTTATTTTCTCTAGGTTCTCTTTTGCCAGTTTAATGTTTTCTTGCACCTCATCATTGCTATCTCCGGTTGAGATTACATGGAACAATACAACTGATCTGTTGGTAATCATGTCAGCAACACAAAGTTGTTCAATCTCCGGCCTGGAAAAGTCCGTGCATATCAGAATTTTGGAAAACGGGTCAGGACAGGGAACAGTTAAGACTCCACGATCGTTTTCGGTTCCCGGGGGATGAATGAGCAGAAGGTTTTTTGTCCCATATTTCAGGAGCTCCGAAGCAGTGCTGCCGATGAGAAGCGACTCAATAACACTCCTCCCTCTTCTCCCCATCATGACAAGGCTCACATCTTCTCGTATTGATACGTTGTTTATTATTTCTGCGATTGATCCCCCGCTAATTTCTTCAACCAGTCCTCTGATCTTCGACCTGGGCATATGGATAATCTTTTTTAATTCTTCAAGACGCAGGCGTGCGTAATCCACGTCCGGGTTTACTGTTTCCGGTTGTCTGACCAGGTACAGGCTTTTTGTAATATTAAGGAGAACAACTTCTCTGATTTGAGGTATTTTTGACAGGCATCTGACAACATACTGGGAATCATCGGAGAAATCTATTGGTATTATAACTTTTTTAAACATGGTTGACCTCATCTGTTCCTGTTTTATTATCACTGGTTTTCATCTGCCTTCAAGATAAGTGTTTCATGAACCCTGTCCCGTTCACGGTCAATCTGTTCCGGGGTAGCACCAGACTGCCTTAGTATAAATTCAGTAACCGACAAAGCAAGTTCACCTTCGTCAGAGAAGACAACATCTGCACCTGCATTTCGTAGACTTGAGATATCTGACACGTAAACAGTCCTGGCAATGATCCGGATATCCGGATTTAATCGTCTTGCCTGTTTCACAATTTCATTGCTTCCGGGTATATTTGCAGCACTAATAATGAGTACTTCTGCCTTGTTGACTCCTGCCTCCCTGAGGGTATCAATCCGGCTGGCATCTCCATAAAATGCCCTGCACCCTTCCTTTAACAGGTATTGTACAGTTTCTACGTTTAATTCGATGATTGTTGGATCAATATTGTTTTCTTTGAGAAGCCTGGTCACCGTCTGTCCTACCGGACCATAGCCAATAACAATAGCACGTGTTTTTTCCGATGATTCGGTTTTTAAGGGGGATGAATCTATCATACTACACCGGTTCTGAATTTTTCTGGATAATCCGGGTGAACAATCATTTACCCAGCACTCCAGTTTTCCAACTCCCCGATACAGGATGGGATTTATGGTTATTGAAATAATTGCCGCAGAAATAAGAATATTTGATGCGTTTTCCGGTAATATGTTAAGGTCCCGCCCCATGGTTGCAAGAATAAAGGAAAATTCTCCAATCTGTGACAGAACAATTGCGACAGACAATGCAACCTTGAGTGGGTATCTCATGAAAATCACAACCAGAAAAGCAATCAACGGTTTTCCGATGATGATAACAGCCAGGGTAGCAATTACTAGCCCTAAAGACTCCGTAAAACCTGACCAGTCAAACAGCATACCAACCGAAACAAAGAACAGTACTGCAAAGGCGTCACGGAGTGGGAGTGCTTCTGTTGCTGCCCGTAAACTGAATTCGGATCGACCGACAACCATTCCGGCGAGGAATGCACCAAGGGCCATGGAGACATCAAATAAAATTGTCGATCCAACTGCAATACACATGGCTGTTGCAAGTATAGAGAGAGTAAAAAGTTCTCTTGATCCGGTTTTTGCAATATTTGTTAGAATTTTCGGGATTAGCCAACCACCGAAAATAAAGGTAAAACCTACCAGAACAAGGATCTTGACAAATGCCAGACCTGTTGCAGTGGCAATACCACTGTAACCGACCATTGAACTTCCAAAGATTACCGGAAGTAACACCAGCACAAACACTGTGAAAAGATCCTCCATAACAAGCCATCCAATGGCGATATGCCCTGTTTTGGTATGGAGATCGTTATTATCTGAGAGGACTCTTGTAAGAACCACCGTGCTTGCAACAGATATGGCCAGGCCAAAGACAATACCTGCTTCGATACTCCACCCAAGCCAATACATTATCAGGGCACCCAGCAGAGTTGCTGAAAGACTCTGGAGTAATGCACCAGGTAATGCGATCTTTCGTACTGCAAAAAATTCTTTAAAATGAAATTGAAGACCAACACCAAACATCAGGAGGATTACTCCTATCTCTGCCAATTGTTCTGCCATCTCATAATTAGCAACAAATCCGGGTGTGTTTGGACTGACCATGATTCCTGCTATAAGATACCCTACGATTGGGGATAATCCGATACGGTGGGTTATAAATCCGAAGAAAAGGGCAGCGGCAAAACCGCCAGTTAACGTGAGAATCAGGTCAATATTATGCACTGGCAATAACTTGTACGTTGGAGTTAATATTTTTAATCACTGACCTAATTGGGTTTTCCGGCATGGAAAGCTGAATTGGAGACTATTCTTCTGCTTTTTATACCAGAGAACTATGATCATAGCTGTATGGGAAATTAAATTGGAAATCTTTAATAGAAAATCCATCATTTATCAACATGTTACAACGCAAAACTTGTGATGTGTGGTTACCATGAAAAAGAAGATGAAACCCTATAAATGTGAAATTTGCGGATACATTTATGACCCTGTTCGTGGGGAACCAAAGAATGGGATCCCACCGGGCACCGCGTTTGAGGATCTCCCTGATACTTATATCTGTCCTGTTTGTGGAAAAGCAAAAATCACCAAAAAGGAATTCGTTGCAATGGAAGCACCATCAGGCCGGTACCGCTGTATTGCCTGTGGATATTTGTATGATCCGGAGAGGGGTGAGCCCAAAAATGGGATCAAACCTGGCACGTCTTTTGAAGACCTGCCTGACACGTATATTTGTCCAATATGCGGTGTCTATGCTAAGGTCGGAAAAAATGCATTTGTAGCAACCGAATAACTTTCTTTTTTTTCTCTCCAATGTTCTTTAATATGGTGAAGATTGCATAATACTTATTCTGAACACAGGGTATAAATCAGGTAATGATATCGCATTTTTCTGGTTTTTTATTCGGTACATTCGACTCAGAGCAATTAGGCAATACTGTTCAACCTGTTTGGCGCGTCTTTACTCCGCGTTACTACGTATTAAACTGGTTTTAGCGCAACATAAGTATTTGTTCTTTAATTTCGGATGCAATCTCTCTGTCTGCAAATATTGTGAGAACTTTCTCTACCCATGCTGCGATTTTAATAAGATTTTTACGGGTTATTTCTTGAGGGGAAATGCCCATTCTTTCACATTGTATCCTCACCGTTTCTCCCGCGAGTTCTTCTCCGATTACAGGGCTTAATATCTCTGTTATCTCATATGCATAGTTAATCACGCGTACCCCCGTTGAACCTTCAGGTGGGCGAATTCAGAAACGATGGGAAAAAAGGTCTTTTTTACTAAGTTAGCAGAACTTTGAATCCTTGTGTTGGTATTTTGAGGCAGGAAAAGAATCATGAACGGCAATATTTCTGCAAATTTCGTCTGTTTTTTAGAGAAAAACTTCTGTTTGAATGGAATTAACCCAGGAATAATCTGATTTACCATCCGATTCAGAAAGACTGGTACAATTGAGAAGATGTTAAAGTACATCAGATACCCCGGGTATTATGTATTAATTGACATGATTTCTCATCTCTATATATTTCTTTTTAAATGATATTTTGCCGCAATCAGGGGATGAATAGCTGTTATTTGGTAATATGGGAAAAAAAGGATTTATTAATCCAGATCGGTCATCTATTCAATAAAATCTTCTTTTATTATTATTGGTTTAAGATTGAAAGTTCGATATTCTCTGGTTTTTTACTATCATTTCGGATATTGGTATATGCCACCATGTTCCAGTCAGATCCATCGTTTCCTTTTGATAATTCCCAGATATAATAAATCCCGGTATAACGATCCCCGTTTTCATTTATCTTAAAATCTCCACTTATTCCGGCATGTTGCTCTGCCATTTTTTGTACTGCAAAATCTACTGATGTACTATCGGTAAACCCATCCATAGCATGAGCCTTAAACACAATCCACGTCGTGTCATATGTTGCAAGAGCATGCCCGTCCGGGTTATTTTTTCCAAATTTGAGGTGTAATTCCCTAAATACCCGTTCATTTCGAACCTCGGGTTCAGAGTCAAGAGTAACTGATGTAAGGGTAAGCGAACCGGCAAATTGTGCAGGTTTTGATGTACCAGTCAGTTCAGGAAGCAGGGCATTTTCATTGCAACCAAACCATCGTACTCGAGCAAGGTTTTCATACTCATCTTTTTCTGCCTCTGTCATGATTGCCTGGATTTCTCTTCCGGTAACAGCATATATAGCAATTTCTTCAGAAGGGACTGATGATAATATCTCTCCTAGTTTATGGTCAAGTTCTGATACATATTTACTATAATCGGTACTATCTGGTTTGTACCTGATCCCCTCGTCCATTATAATGTTATTTCCAAGACTATGTGATACAGCATTGATTAAACCGCCTCCCCACGAGTCATCTCGAATAATTGGTATAATCCGGGTAAGTTTTTTTTCTGAAAACAATTTTGCAATTACGTCCGCCTGTATTAAATCACCTGAATTCATCCTGATGAGATTGTCCTCAGGAATTGCAAGCAGGGGAGAATCAGCTCCGGTTGCATAGAGCATAATTCCATGACTCTTGCAATAATCAGCCACTGCATCTGCCTGATAACTTGAAAGATAGGTAATTATGGCACCTGCTCCGCCATCATCCAGTTTTATTACTTTTTCTATTGCAGATTCAGTTTCTGAACTCATTTTCTCTATATGTGGGATCACGGTGATATCAGATCCGATGGAGAGAAGGTATGTATTGATATCAGATATTCCAAGTTCAAATGCCGCAAGAGCAACCTCTCCTTGTGATGTCAGTGGACCGGATGTCGGAAAAAGCCCATACAGGATGATATTTTTATGGTCATCCATGGTAGTATCATCTGCAAAGACGATACCTGTCAGAATAAGTAGAAAAAATATGCCAAAAAGAACTCTGTATTTGTTAGGATTTTTTCCAGTCAGGAACATACTATGAGATTATCATAGAACCTAAAAAATGGATAGGAGATGACATTACTACTGGGAATATTATTCCTGAATGGCAGTCCTGTCGAAGTTTCACATTCTGAAAATTAAACCCTGGATTTTTATTTTCGGATGGTAAATCTTGTCATGGTGTTGGATATCGTTGATGAGACCGCGTTTATCTCATTAATGACTTCATGGATCTGACCTACTATTGCGAGTGCCTCTTCACTTGTAGCAGAAGAGTTTAAAGCCTGTTTGGCTGTTTCTTCAACTAGTTTGCTCATGTCACTCACATTTGCTGTAATTTCTTCAAATGAAGCTGCCTGCTCCTCTGAAGCACTGGCAACAACTTCCATCTTTGCTTTTATGGTTTCAACTGAATCAGTTAAAGTTTTAAATGAATCAAGAGTTCCTGAAAGTGCACTATTTCCTTCATTTATTGCATGTGATGATAGTTCCATTGCTTCTGACGCCTGGCCAGTCAGTGCCTGTAGACCTGCTATCATCTCACTGATGTCTTCTGCTGATCCCCGTGAATCCTGAGCTAGTGATTTGACTTCA
>Ga0123334_1000447_pt1 | contig 56344 bp, 54 predicted proteins | sample BiotimSIPDNA_FD_89706 | JGI IMG/M metagenome (GOLD analysis project Ga0123334, IMG submission 89706) | Anaerobic biogas reactor microbial communites from Washington, USA - Biogas_R1 time_0 SIP DNA | ecosystem: Engineered > Bioreactor > Anaerobic > Unclassified | place: Washington, USA...
ATCTCGGCTGAGGCTTTTAACCTTTAATTCGCTTTTTTCTAAATATTTCAACGTAAAACGTCGCTACGCTTTTCTCACGTACACCGAGCCTTTCACTCAATGAGTTCTCCCTTCATAGTATCAAAGAGGACTATACAGGGTGTTCTTTCGAGAAACGCATCCGGACAGATAACAAAACAAGACACACATCTGATCCGTGAGTTGGGTGCTGACTCAGGAGGTACCGCTCACCTTCATCATCGACACGTTCGGTCTTGACCATGAAGGTTAATGGGTGGTTGATGAAAATCTGGTCCGATCACTTACTTTCCATCGGCGATCAACTCGAAGGAGTAAAAGATCTCCATCATGGATGAGTCAGGGAAAGGGAAGCCTCATTCGGTTGTTCAGAACCTCCAACAGGTCTGGTAATCCCTGGCTTGAGGCCGGATGAGTGAGACCAGGATTTACCGGATATGAATATATTCGTTCACAATGGTCATTATTTCATCCTCTTTTCCATAAATCCGCTCACTCATGCCCCGGTCCTTGTATTCTGTGAGACGCCTGGCAATAGAGTCTATCACGCTTGCCGGGAAAATTCCTTCTTTTTCAAATATTGCTCGTTTTTCCAGTAGTGCCTCTGCCGACTCAACACAGGAACCCGGTAACTGCTTAAGTGATCGCAGTTTCTCCCGGTTTTTCTCATCAAAGATGTTCCCATCAACGTAGAGTTCTCTGGCTTTCTCAAGTGCACCCGGCATCCGGATACCGTGCAGGCATGCAACAACGAGTCCGGCCCCGAGATTGTACACATCTGCAGAACCGTCGGGAATACGAAACTCAATTGTCTGCTTGGACATTCGTTCAGGAACATCAGGGGGAAATTCGGGGTTTGCGGTCTGAATCATCGTGTTACCACCGATCCATCCAAGTGGAACACGGACGACCACGGAACGGTTTCTGTCTCCCCAGCATACATTCGTGGGTGCTTCCTGGTGCGGCACGAGGCGGAGGTATGAAGTGGGGATTGTATTTCCAAATGCGGTTAAGGGCCCAGAGCAATCGAGCAGACCTGCAATCATCTTCTGAGCAAGATCAGAGAGACCGGATTCTCCAACCATCAGGTTTGTATTATCACAAACCGCCATCATATGAAAATGGAGCCCCGATCCTGCTTTTCCAATGGTTATCTTCGGGGCATAACTGATCGTTACGCCGGCCTTTTCTCCCAGCATCCTGACGATCCATTTTGCAATAATCAGCTGATCGATAGCGTCCTCGATCGGTTGTGGCAGAAACTCAACTTCATGTTGTTCATAAAGGGTTCCATCCATGGTAAAACATCCGACTTCAGAATGGCCATATTTCACCTTCCCTCCAGCCTGTGCAATGAGGCGGAGGGCTTCAACCCGTAGATTTTCAGATTGTGAGAATGGGCGTGATTCGTGATACCCCCGCTGATTCATGCACGGGTAAAGCGGTTCAGATTGTGAAATGACGTAGTATTCCAACTCTGCAAGGGCAAAAAATCTGGCATTAGTCTCCCTGGTAAAAGCAGCATGTGCTTTTTTGATGATATTATAGGGATCACTTTCGAGAGGCTCACCTTCATTGTTGTAAAAAGAGCAGAGGAGTTCCATTGTCGGAATTTCAGAGAAGGGATTTATAAAGGCCGTTTTATATCGTGGAATAACATAGAGATCACTTGATCCTGCCTCAATTGATGAGAAGAGCTGTGATCCATCAATTCTCTCACCGTCGGTCAGGATCGTCTCAAGATGGTCCATACTGGAGATAATAAAGTTCAGGGTTTTGAGCCTGCCATCTTCCCCGAGATATCGAAAGTTGATCATCTGGACCCCAAGAGCCACCGATGCCTGAATTAAATCCTCACGGGTGAATTGTTCAGCCGGTTTTCCTAGTAAACGGACAATTTCATGGGGACTATGAAGGATTTGTGCCTGATTCATCAGCATTTAGGTTTGGGAAAAAAAGTAATAACCGTTGGTAGATGTATATTAAATATCTAGAATTAGGAAGGCTTATTCCTTCACTATTCCCTTTTATGGAAGAGAAATATATTCCGCCACAACAGAATCTTACACTTCCCTGAGAAAAAGAGCAATTTGCCTTGTATTACCTGAGAGCTTAGGGGATCCAGTCCATCTCGCTTCTTGAGCAATTTATTGCGCTCTTGCATATAGTGTACAAAAATACCCATTGGATATTTCACCGGTGTTGCCCCAATCAGAATCAGGTAAGTTTTGCTTTAAAGACGCATTAATCATGAGCAACGCATGTTAAATCATGAACCTGCCTTTGCTATTCGTTTTATTTATGGTTCTCTTCCATCGAAGTATCATCGCTCTTCTCCTCACAGCATCGATTGATTCCGCATTTTTTTCTTCTTGCAGTTATTATATCCCGAATAAAGTCAAACAATGCCCAGATAGCGAAGATTAGAAAATTTTTCTATCCTGATAATTACTAAATAGAGATTCGGACATATTGTCAGGTATCTCGGCTGAAACTTGGGTATTGTTTTCTTCTCTTCCAGGGTCAACCGTTTAGCTCCCCTTGCGTTTTCATCTATAAAATCATCGGGTAAAAGAAGGGAGCGGGTCTAAAAAAGGAATATGATACCGTGATTTTTCTGACTGGAGGTACTCCATGGCTTTGGTATATTGTGAATTGATGTGGGTTTTCTGTTCCTCAAATGCTCTAATTAAGTCTGAATTGTCCGTCAGGTACGTTTATCCTTCCCGTTCTCCATCAGGACCAATAACTGATGATTCTATGAGATCATGATATGCATCAAATTTTTCTGCAATTTTTAGGGTATTAAAACTAGAATCCAGAATATTTTTAAGACATCCTCGTATGCATCATGATAAACCGGGTTATCCATAAGGTATCTGATAAGCGGCCACCTTTCGGTGATGTTTCCATACTAAAACTGACACTACTTCCCATACTTCCTGGTCTATTGCCGTTCTGAAACATATCTGGTGTATTGAAAATTTATTGTTTTAATACCTGGTGGGGAATATTTAGTTCTCTGATTCAGGTCTGTATCCATCTCCTAAATATCAGGGGGTACTGGCGAGGTATCCTCAAAGGTTCTGTTCTATCAAATACTCGGGTGTTGTGTATGGTATCCGGTCCTCTTTCTCCCAGGGATCCCTCCATTCCGTCTATTAATGCATAATTATTATCCCAGGGAATGCAGCTGAATGTTCCTATTTCCGGATTAAATCTTATTTCATTTTCCCTTCTGGCTATTAATATGAAATAACACATCGCTATATAGCGCACATGCATCTGTTTTTCATAATCAAATGGGGCGACTTTGAAAAATCAGTAAAAAAAGAGCTGCTGAATAACAATTTTATCCAGAAGAATGGCGCTGATGAATTATCATAAAAGCGGTTATACAATCAAGTCTTTTTACAATTTATTATATACTTTCTCCTCATTCCATTAATGTTAAAAAATTACCCTGATTTTTGGAAAATACGAATGATTTTTATATATTTTGTGTTCTCTCTTCGTATTCAGACAAGGAATGGTCACCGGTGCGGATCACAAGAATATAAAGGATACCAGACAACTAAGTAATGATACTTCAGAGTTACTCTCGGAGTATTCCATATCGGCAGTCATCATGATTGATAGCATGATGTCTGAAGGTATGGGTCGTATTCATTCGGAGGACATGTAATGAACGCACGATTTGCAGTTGTCATGATGGTGCTTGTTGCACTTGCAATCATGGCATTCCCCGCTACTGCAGCAATCAACAAGATTCCCGCCGGAGGAGAAGTCTTCCTTGGTGAGAGAGGTCTTGATATCTCTGCAGCTGCCGGAGGCGCCAGCCAGATTGCATGGTGGCAGCCAGGTACCAACACTGAAACTGAGCAGCCTGCAGATATTCAGCAGGTAACCAACGCACAGTCATTCTATGTATCTCCTGATATCTTCGTCGGAAAAACCGGCAACTGGTATCAGTGGAATGGCAGCGTAAAGGGCTCACTCGCATTTAACATCAAGGAACCTTCTCTTAACCTTAAGGTCTGGGATGGATCTGTTGATGAGGACGTCACTGGCAAGGCAATTCCAGTAGGAAACTACGGTAACTTTGTCATTGAAACCAACATGCAGAGCATCATCACCCGTCCAGGCTACCAGCCTGCAGATGCACCTTTCAAGATTAAAGTAAAGAGTGCAGACGGTGGTGTCTATACAAACCTCGTTGGTAACAACGGTAAGGAAATTGAGCTTACCAAGCTTGCAGTTAACCAGCAGCTCTGGTACTGGGTATCCCCAGACAACAAGCACACCGAACCGGCAACCAACGATGGATGGAACACTGCAGCCGAGGATCGGTACGGTAACCGCATGTACAAGGCAGGTACCTACACGGTCTGGGCAGAGTGTAATGCCAACAGCATGAAGGATCAGTATACCGCACCTGATGGTTCTGATTACACCGGTAAGACTATCTCCTCAGTAAAGAGTGTTCAGATCGCCACCGACCAGGTGAAGATCGAAGCCAACAAGGACAATGTTGTCCGTGGCAACCCATTCTCCGTCACCATTACTGGTGTCCCAAATGCTGAGTATTACCTCTGGATTAAGGGAACCGGATCTATGACCGGCCAGCCTGATGACCAGCCGCCAATGGTTCTTGATACCCAGGCTGATGTCAAGCAGGATGCAGCAGCAGGTCCATACGAAATCGGTAAATACCAGTATGAGGGTGGAGCAGGGAAGAGCATCAAGCAGGATGTCCCCGATGACCCCGAATTCCACGGAACCAAGTTCTATGCACTCATAAAACTCAATTCCAGTGGAACCAGAACTGTTGAGTGGAAGTCTTCCAAAGACACCAAGGACAAGAAGTACACTATCCGTGTCGAACGCAAGTCCGGCAGCCAGTACAAGTCCGATGAGGTCGATGTCAAGGTAGAGAAGGGCGATGTAACCATCGTTGCCTCTGGTGACCAGAGCTACTATCTTGGTGAGGAAGTCAAGCTCTCCGGTACTAACTCCGAGACTGATATTACCTATCTGTTCATAACTGGACCAAACCTCCCAACAAACGGTGGTATGCTAAAATCCCCACGTAAGGAAGTCAACAACGACCAGGCAGCATCCTTTGACCAGGCTGATGTCCAGGACGATGACAACTACGAATTCAAGTGGCAGACCGCCAACCTTGAGATGGATGCAGGTACCTACACCGTATACGCAGTAAGCGCACCACGCGATAAGGACCACCTCAGTGACGCACAGTATGACACTGTCTCACTGGTTGTCAAGAAACCATACATCCAGGCAACCGCATCTGCAAGTACTGTTGCAAAGGGTGACAAGATGTTCATCCGTGGAACTGCAGAAGGCGACCCATCAAAAGGTATTGCAATGTGGATCCTTGGAAAGAACAAAGTACTCTACGCAACTGAAAGCGTGAACGATGACATGTCATTCGAACACGAAATTAAGGGCGCTGAGACTTCATCTCTCTATGCAGGACAGTACTTCGTTGTTATTCAGCATCCGATGTACAACAACGAATTTGATGTCTATCCAGACAATTCACTCGAACCGCAGAAAGTCCTTGGTGCATACCCAACCCGTGACTCTGAAGTCTTCAGAATCGGCGGTGCAGGAGCACTTCAGGGAACTGACGCAGCAGAGGCACTTGTCAAAGCAATCGACTCAGCAATGGTCGATGATATCTACACCAAGATGCAGTTCCTCGTAGAGGAGCCAAAGGTCACCATCAACCCAATCGCTGAGCAGGCCGTAGGCTCCAAGTTCGAGATTGCCGGTACCACCAACCTCATGTACGATGACAACGATCTGCTTGTCGAGGTAACTTCCTCTTCATTCAAGCCGACCGACAAGTCACAGAGTGGTGAGTTCAACGGTGCAACCGGAACTGTCAAGGTCCAGCAGGGCACTGACGGTCTGAACAAGTGGAGCTTTACCGTCGATGCAAGCACCTTCAAGCCGGATGAGTACATCGTCCGCGTCGCAGGTGTAACCACTGACGTCGTAGAGACCGCTATCTTCAATGTTGTTGAAGCAGGAGCAGCACCGGTAGCAGTTGTTACCCCTGTTGTAACTGAAGCACCTGTTGAAGTAGTTGCAGAAGAAGTTGTTGAAGAAGCAGCTGAAGCAGCTGAAGCAGTTGTTGAAGAAGTAACCAACAAAACTGCATAAAAAAGTCAGATTTAATATCTGATCCCTGGAATCTTCCAGGTTTTTTTTATTTTAGTATAATTTCTACGCTTTTGTGAATTACTCTTAATCAGACAAGGAAATTCAGGTATGACCGGAAGGCCAAAAAAGGATCCTTACCTACAGGTACGGGATTATGGACTACCAGTTTGCTGACCGGATGAGTAAAACTCCTCGTTCTTTCATACGTGAAACACTTAAAGTTACTGAATGTCCTGATATTATTTCATTTGCCGGAGGGCTTCCAAATCCTACCTTGTTTCCTGTCCATGAACTTGCACAGGTAGCAAAAGATGTCATTTCTGATGAAGGTGCTGCGGTCCTTCAGTATGCAACAACAGAGGGATATCTGCCACTTCGAGAATGGGTTGCAGAACGGTATTCACGCCGGTATGATATGTCAGTCTCTCCGGATGAAATTCTTATCACTCATGGCTCACAACAATGCCTTGATTTGTGTGGGAAAATTTTCATAGATAAAGGAACACCTGTCGGGATTGAAGAACCTGGATACCTGGGAGCGATACAGGCTTTTTCGTTATATGAAGCTGGTTTTGTCCCGGTAAAACTTGAGACGGATGGTCCAGTACTTGCTGATGTTGAAAATGCCATGAAGAAAAAATGCAGGTTCTTTTATGGTGTGCCAAACTCTCAAAATCCATCAGGACTTACCTGGTCTGAATCTAAAAGAAAAGATGTTGCAGATATTATCAGGATTCATGATTCGGTATTCGTCGAGGATGATGCATATGGAGAGATCCGGTTCGACGGTGATGTTTCAAAGCCAGTGAAGAAACATATTCCTGACCAGGTAGTCATGAATGGATCTTTTTCAAAGATTATTACCCCCGGTATGCGGATGGGATGGGTCTGTGCGCCAGAGGATGTCATGAACAGACTTGTTACTGCCAAACAAGCCACCGATCTTCATTCTAGCATTCTTGCACAAAGGATTATTTTCCGGTATTTATCAGAATATCCAATTGACTCTTATATCCGGAAAATTACCGAAACCTACCGGAAACAATGTGGATGTATGATTAATGTAATTAAAAAAGAATTCCCTGATTCAGTTTCGTATACGATACCCGATGGGGGGATGTTTTTATGGGTAACTCTGCCTCAGGGATGTTCTTCTTTGGATGTGTTTAATAAAGCTTTAGAGAAAAAGGTTGCAGTTCTCCCCGGTATTCCGTTCTATACTCAAGGAGGGGGAGAAAACACCATTCGACTGAATTTTACGAATTCTTCATTTGAACAGATAGAAGAAGGTATACATCGTCTGTCTGAAGTCCTGAATATAATTACTATGAAATAGTTGTTTCAAGGAGAGTAAATCTCCATCCACAGAAATAAGAATCAGGCCGGGGATCAGGAGGACAGGATATACATTCCGTTCTTATTGCAGGGTTTATCTGCCTGGCAAATGTTTCATAATCGACGATCCCTATTTTTTTGCAGGGAAAAAGGGGCAAATTTTTCCTGGTCCGTGCTGTCTGGGTCCGGCAGGTCTGCATGAATATCTCAAGTGTATTTTTATCCGGTCTTTTTATTGTGTACTCATCAAGATAGCAAAATAATCGGTGATGAAGAGCTTTTTCAAGATCGTCAAGGGTTCCAGTTTCTGGTAAATGTAACCGTTTTTTTATTCTATCTGCTTCTATTTTGGAAAAGTCCTTCCAGACTTTAACATCACAGGAGATGGCAGTCTCAAGTCCATATCGCTCTTCTATTGCTAAAAACCACAGGCCATCGATGGCAAGCCAGTTCTTTGCAGCATCCATCAGTTCCTTTTTCAGGTATTCTTCATGTTCAGTCATACAATCAGTCTCCGTTCAAATAACCGGATAGCAAGGAATGAAAATACGAGTATTCCAACGAATATCCAAGTTATGTTGAGAGCCCAAAAGGTGTCACTTGTTCCGGTCAGAAGTGCCCTTGTCAGGCTTACAACATGGGTCAGGGGCAGAAAAATCAATGCAATATACTGGATAACCTGGGGAAGGAGATGTAATGGGAAGAATGTACCGGAAAAGAGGAACATCGGTGCAATAAAAAGTGTCGCAGGATATGATATTGTGTCTATGGATGGAGATATTGCCGAAAAACATGCTGCTATGCCTGCGAATAACATCCCGGCAAAGAAAGAGAGGGGAAGAACAATAAGCAACCCTGATGGAGAAGCAAGACCGAGCACGAAAAGTATAATGCTGATGGATATTGCAGAAATTAATCCCCTGGTTGCACCCCACAGGATTTCACCAAGAATGACTTCTTTGAGTGTTATGGGTGTTGCAAGAATTGCATCAAATGTTTTTTGATAATACATCCTGACATATGTCCCGTATGCACATTCAAAAAAGGATGCATTCATTACCGAAGCAGCGAGTATTGCAGGAGCAATGAATCTGACATAAGGAAGTCCGTCAACATCGGTAATATACGCACCTATCCCAAATCCGATAGCTCCCAGGTATAAAAGCGGCTCAATGAATGGTGGCACCAGGTTTACCCTGATATTTTTCCGGAACACCAGAGCATTTCTAAGCCATACCCGGTATGAACCAGTAATGAACTCCTTGCACCGCTTTATTTTCTTCATATTCAGTCCCGAAGCCTCCTTCCGGTCAGGAGCAGGAATACATCCTCAAGTGATCCCGGGCGGGTAATAATCCTGATACCCTGGAATGACTCGCGTAATTTATCTGTAATATCCTTTGGATTCTTTGTCCGGACCTGAAGGACTTCGCCCCCTGAATCATAATGAATACCGGCATTATCCAGGTATTGCACAACCTCGGGGATATTTTCTGTTTCTACAATATCCATTCCGATATAATGCTTCACCAGTGCATCAGGAGATCCGGTGACTAGGATGGAACCCTGGTCCATAATAACCAGCCTGTCACAAAGCCTGGCCGCTTCATCCAGGTAATGGGTGGTAAGAACAATAGTATGTCCTTCTGCACGAAGTTTGAGAAGTTTTTCCCAGATATGATGCCTGGCCTGCGGATCAAGTCCGATGGTCGGTTCGTCAAGGATAAGGAGTTCAGGACGGTTAATGAGAGCGCGTGCGAGTAACAGCCTTCTTTTCATACCACCGGATAATTTTTCAATAATTGTGTCCCTTTTTGTATCAAGTTCAAAAAAGGAAAGCAGCTCATCTGCCCTGATTGCTGCTTCTCTGGATGAAATATCGTAAAACCGTGCATACACTGCAAGATTGTCAAAAACACTCAGGTCAGGATCAAGATTGGTTTCCTGGGGTACTACACCGATACACTTCCTGATTTCCCGTCCGTCGGTATCAGGATCCATCCCAAAAATTTTCAGACTTCCCTGAGTCCTGGGTGATATACACTGGACCATCTTCATGGTAGTTGTTTTTCCTGCACCATTTGGTCCCAGAAATCCAAACAGTTCTCCTTTGGGTACAGAAAAATTGATAGAATTTACAGCAGTGAGATCCCGGTATTTTTTTATCAGGTTATTAGCTTCAATGACATAGTAATCCATTAAATATCTCCCTGATTTGCCATTATTATAAAACCGTCACAGCCCATCCGATGAGAAAACCAAGGATTGCCCCCCCGTTTAATGGAGGAAGTCCTGCCTGTGGTCTTCCTGACTGCACAGACCGGAGAAGGATGAACAGGCCCAGTACAGATCCAAGAAGAGCTCCTATGGCAGGTGTACTCATCGGACCGATTCCTCCTCCAGGCATAAAAACTGCTGCAGAAGTGACAAGTATAGATGGCATGATAAGGTCACCAAGTCCCATCAGGTATGCAGCCCGGTCATGTTTTGATTCTTCTGTTTGATTATCTCCTTCAGGAGATATCGTTCCACCAACTCCATCCCTGATAAATGAGTATCCCTCCTTTTTAGGTACAACAACCATGATTGGCATTCGCCCTTCGATAACTCCGTTGGCAAGGGTTAGCATGTGTTTTGTCTTGTACACCGAGATTGCATCATACAAAGCAAGCAGGATTAAGAGCAAAATTACAGGCATCGGTTCTAATGATATGCCAAACATCGATGCAACTCCTGCAGCGAGCAGGACTCCGAGTATGTCCACCACATACCATTCAGGGTATTTCCAGAGAAGCAGGGTTGCCAGTCCTGCAGCGAGGATACCAAAAACAAGTGCGATATCCATGGTGCATACAAGACCGGCAAGTCCTGAAAATACATATATATATGCAATAAACAGTGAAATCCGGATTATCCAGTCTAGAATGAATTTATATTTAAATCTTATGAGAAGAAGGAGAAATGCCGTAAACAGCAGGAGCATCACAATAAACCACAGGGGATTTGTGAGAGATTCAGGGTCTTCAAATACGGCATATCCTGATGCAGTCATGGGAACTGCAAGAAGAACGGATCCTATTCCAACGGCAAGGAGCATTACCGGCATTGCTAGTAAGGCAAGAAACTCCCGGATTTGTTCCTTTGATATCATGATAACCAGTACTTAAATCATGGGAGAACCATCTATCTGAATATATGGATGATCGGATCCTTCTGGCAGGCATAATTCCCCTTCTCATCGTTGCATGCGGGTGTATTCTTATCGGAACTGCATATTCCTTTCCATTCGAAGCGATTATCGGACTTCTTCTTATAACTCTTCCAATCATCTTCCTGATTTGGTATATCCTCATCAGGGTGGAAAATCTGATATCCGGGATAAAAGTTCAGGGAAAGGCAATTCATAAGGCATTTGATGACCATTCTTCAGAAATGAAACGAAAATATGAAGAGACGATGCACCAGATTCTGGAACTGAATACTGATCTGACCAGAAGGGTATACCGGTAGGCAAAGCATGGGTGTAGCACTCAGGGACATTTTACAAGATTATAAACATCCGGTAAGCCCGGATGATTTGAAGGGTACTGCTGCAATAGATGCATATAATGCTCTTTACCAGTTTCTCTCCATAATCAGGCAGCCGGATGGAACACCTCTTATGGATGGAGAAGGAAGAGTAACTTCTCATCTGTCCGGGTTATTTTTCCGTACATCCAACCTTATGCAACAGGGAATCCGACCGGTATTTGTTTTTGATGGTGCACCTCCTGAAATGAAAAGCATTACTATCCAGGAGAGAAAAGAAACCCGTGTACAGTCACAGGTTAAATGGGATGAAGCAAAAAGAGAAGGTGATATGGCCCGGGCTTTCCGCTATGCAATGTCAAGCTCAGTTGTTGATAAAGACATAATATCATCATCAAAGAGACTTCTGGGCCTCATGGGACTTCCGGTAATTGATGCTCCATCAGAAGGTGAGGCGCAGGCTGCTTATATGGCGCTTGTTGGTGACGTTGATTATGTAGTCTCGCAGGACTATGATACCCTTCTGTTTGGAGCACCAATACTGGTGAGAAATCTTACTATCTCTGGTAAACGCCGTATTCATGGTCGGCAGGTTACTATTCAGCCTGAACGAATTGTGCTATCAGAAATCCTGGAAAAACTGGTAATTAGCAGGGAGCAGCTTGTGGATATTGCAATCCTTACCGGAACTGATTTTAATCCGGGGATAAAAGGGATAGGATCAAAGACCGGTTTAAAAAAGGTTAAATCAGGAGATTTTGAAACAATAATCCGGGAAAAATCACCTGGGTTTGATCCTTGTCCAATCCGAGACTTTTTTCATAATCCTCCGGTATGTGATTCATATGATCTGAGTGCTTCTTTTATTGACAGAGACGGTTTATTTTCATTTTTATGTGATGAATATGGATTTTCACCCGAACGGGTAAATCCTGTTCTTGATAAAATCGCGAGGAAGGAGAAACAAAAAACCCTGGAGAGTTGGTTCTAATTCTTTTTCATCAGTAATTTTATAGTTTAATCACCTAACGGTACCTGTTTATCATCATTTCACAGGGGCTGATAAGTGCGATGCGGTTTTTTGCTCAAATAAAATTGTGGTGCCTGATATCTCTTGTCATGTCTTTGCTTTGCATGACCCCTATCTGTCTCGCAGAATATGAGGAAATTCTGGAAAATGTATCAAATGATACAACAAACGTATCAGCAGAATGGACCGTTGACTATACTGCATCTCCGTTTGAAGGCTATCCTCCACTATGTGTTCAGTTTACCGTAACCGGTCCTGATGGGGATTATTCCTGGGATTTTGGGGACGGTACCTCATCTAATGTAATGAATCCGGTGCATTGCTATCGGCAGAAAGGGAACTACTGGGTCAAACTGAAATATTTCTATGGTACCATATCCGGAGAAGTCTCAAAGCCGGATTGTGTGAAGGTTAATGATCCGGATTATTATGTGGATTTTTCTGCAGATCCCACGAATGGTTCTGCACCTCTTACAACCCGGTTTACCATTACCGGGAATCCGACAAACATTATCTGGCATTTTGGAGACGGAAGTGATGATTCTACGGAGAAAAATCCCAGTCACCAGTTTGTATATCCTGGTAACTACAGTCCCACGCTGACCTACTGTCTTGCTGGTGCCTGTGACAAGATTTCAAAGTTCAACTATATTGAAGTCGAAGAAGGAAAGGATATTGATTTTCTGGCTGAAAGAGAAGCAGGGATTGCTCCGGTTTGTACCCGGTTTATTGTAACCGGGGAAGCAGATGCCTTCAAATGGGACTTTGGAGACGGGCAGGTCTCATATGAAAAAAGCCCTGTTCATTGTTTTGCTGAATCTGGAACATATACCATATCAATGACGTATACCATTGATGGAGCACCTTACACTCTTACAAAAAACAGATACCTTACCTATACCCCAAGACAAAAACCGGATTTTACCATTGTTCCTTTGGAAGGTGTTGCCCCACTGTGTGTTGATTATAAAATAATAAATCCTTCCCAGTCATGGGAATACCATTTTGGAGATAACAGTACAGGAACAGGGGCCCAGGATACCCATTGTTATGGAAAGTCTGGTACCTATTTCCCCTCCCTTACCTATTGTTCAAATGATTATTGTGACATCATAGAAAGCCCATCACCGGTACTTGTTCATCAGCCAAGGATCCTGCTGGCAGCTGGAAAAACTCCAAATGAGTATTCATTCAGCACTGATGCTCCCAAAGGCCTGAAATATTCCTGGGATTTTGGTGATGGAAGCAGGGGTGAAGGTGCAGCAGTTAAACATATCTACAGTACACAAGGCACATACCGTGTTTCACTGGTGGTAAATGGTATCTGTGGTTGCAATGCTGTCACGACAAAAGAGATATCTGTAAAACCAAAGGAAAAACTTGGTTTTACTGCCACACCGCTTTCAGGTTGTGCTCCCCACTGTGTACAGTTTAATGAACAGTCACCTGAAATACCCCTTTCAAGACTTTGGGAATTTGGTGACGGGGATACCAGTGAAGACAAAAATCCTTTCCATTGTTATCAGTTTCCTGGTCCTTATACGGTGACACTGACCGATGTCTTCACAAATGAGACTGAAAAGGTAGTTAAAGAAAACTATATTACTGCCCATGCAGTGCCCCGCCCATCATTTACCGCCTACCCTCCAAATGGATATGCTCCGCTGACTGTCCACTTTTCTGATACTACCATTGATTATTCTGAAAAAAGGTACTGGAATTTTGGTGATACCGTAACCAGTACAGAGAAGAACATTGATCACCGGTTTGATGAACCCGGTACCTATAATGTTACATTGACAGTCTGGGGTGCCGGCAACTGCCGGGGAACAAAATCACAGGTTATCGAAGTACTCAAAAAGGAAAAAGACTTGTATGATTTTTCCGGATTACCGAGACGGGGAGTTGCACCCTTGTGTACATCCTACAAGGTATCAGGAAACATCCAACAGTCTGAGCTTGATTTTGGTGATGGCCAGACAACTCCTGACCGGAATCCCTTCCATTGTTATGAGACTGCTGGTGTCTACTCACCCACACTTCATGCCTGTGATTCTGTTTCCGGATGTGAAGATGTTAAAAAACCATCTTATATTGTTGCTGTTTCTCCCCATTATCTGAATATGACTCTCTATCCTGGTTGGAACCTCTTTTCCGTCCCGGTTACTCTGGAAAACGGATATAATACGATGAAAATCCTGTCTGGGATCAATACTGCCGGACATTCTGTTCTTACCTGGAATAGTACTCACAGGTCATGGGAACGAATGAAACAAGATGATCCGGTTACTCCTCTCTCGGCATTTTTCATCTATGTATCTGATAAGGTAACAGTGCCCCTCGTAATCTCCTCCGAAGGTCCGGAAAACAACCTGACCCGAAATCTTGACGGTGGCTGGAACCTGGTAAGTTTTGCAGATATCATGACCGTTTCAGCAGATGAAGCATTCCGGCCGGTTGAAGAGTTCTGGAGCTATGCCATCGGGTTTGATGCGTTAAAACAGAGATATTATGGCCCGGTTACAAAAGGAGTTGACAGTGCTATATCAGAAATGGATCCAAAGCAGGGGTACTGGCTCTTTATGAATGGAAGTGTTCAGATGATTGGAAAGAAACTGTAAATATTTTTACAGTTGTTTCCAGACATGCATGAACCGCTGTGCGGCAGTGATATGGCCAAAAATCCCAAAAATAACTAATACCCAGGCAAATATTGAGAGCCCGAGTATTACAACCGATGATATGAGAGTTACAATCCCGGCACCGATTAGAAGAATAAGCCGGTCAGCCCTGCCGAGAAATCCTCCATAAAATCTTCCGATTCCAACCGCCTGCGCCTGTGTTCCCAGGTATGATGCCATGAGGACTCCGGTCAGACCAAAAACGCCTATCTGCCATGGACAGAGTGGCCCGGCAAATATCCCGCATATCATGAAGATATCAGCATAACGGTCAACAGTATGATCCAAAAAATCTCCCCTGAGGCTTTGCACTGACATTGCACGGGCGATGGATCCGTCAAGAGCATCAAAGACCGCATTAAGCATGATACAGATCGTTCCAATACCTGTTTCGTACAAGTAAAATCCGATTCCTGCTCCTGCTGCAGCTACCAGGGAAAGAATGGTGCAGGTATCTGGAGTTATGCCAATCCTGACGCATCTTGAAACAACGGGATCTATTATTGGTTTTATATGTTCACGGTATGAATCAAGTGTCATAGCATGTCTCCACAGGCAGAAAGCCAGTCTACGGTTCCGGAGGAAGGTGAGGCTGTCCCTCTGATAACATCTTCAACTATTCCAGTCACAAAAATAATTTCCTTTTCTGTTGTGTCTATCTCGTATATTTTTTCAAGACCATGTATCTCTGCAGCTTCTGCCAGGATTATATCGAGAAGTTCTGCCTCAACATTTTCAGCGACCTTGTCTTTTGAGTATCCTCTTTTCAAAAGTCTTTCACGCAGGATATCAGGTCTGCATCGTAAAATAATGATCCGGTCTGCAGGAAGGAGATGAGAAAGATGTCCTTCAACGACTCCATCTATGGGAAGGAACTCCTGAACCCATTTTTCATCATCGATTATGTCAGTATCCCTGTCAGGATCAGGGCCTAGTCGGTATGATCCTACGGTATTGGTGGCTCTTATTACAAAAATCCCCTTCTTTTCCAGGGCATCAGCAATTACGCTTTTTCCTGTTCCCGGGGTTCCGGACAAAGCGATCATCATAGTGAACGGATTACCTCAAAAAACCGTTTATTCTCCCATTCTTCTCCAGCACAAACCCTGATATAATGGTCTGCAATTCCTGGGAAACTTCTGCAGGAACGGACCAGGACTCCGTTTTTTGCAAAATACTCTGTTGCCTGGTCTCCTGTCATTGGAGAGGTGTCTATCATGACAAAGTTAGCTCCGCTTGGTAGAACGGGTTTAGGCGATTCCTTTGTTACTCTTTCACGCCATTCCCGGGTGTACCTAATGGTCTTTTTGATGTATTCATGGTCTTGAAGAGCACCGGTTGCTGCTGCTGCAGATATTGAATTAAGAGTGAACGGTGTTGCAGCTTTTTCATATACCGGTTTAAACCAGGAAGGAACGAAAGCATAACCCACCCTGCACCCGGCCAGGCCAAAAACCTTTGACATTGTCCGGCCGATGATAAGGTTATCATACCGTTTCATGAGCGGCCTGTAGTCCTCGTCTGAAAATTCAACGTAGGCATTGTCAAGAAAAAGTACCCCGTTTAGCTGTTCAAGGATTGTTTTGATGTCTTCTGGCGGCGTAACCGTTCCAGATGGGTTATTCGGAGTGCAGAGAAATGCTATTTTTGCATCTTTAGCTCCTGCAATAAAACTCCGGGTATCAACTGAAAAATCTTTAGATCTGGGAATATTTCTGACATCTGCACCCTGGGCTTTTGCTGCGAGACCATAAAATGAGAAGGTCGGAGTGGAGAGTGCGACTGTTTCTCCGGGATTGACCAGTGCCCTTATGCATGTTTCTATTACCCCGTCCATTCCAACACCGGTGACAAATGGAAAATCCCCGTGATAATCTACAAGAGTTTTCACAAGATCTGAGTGAATGGTATCCGGGTACCGGTGTATGGAAGAAATGGCCAGCTCCATCCCTTTCATGGCCATTTTTGATGGTCCGAAGGGATTTTCGTTACTTGCCAGTCTTGCAATTCTTTCAAATCCGTACTCCTTTGCAAGTTCTTCCGGATTTCTCGCAAAAACGTAGGAGGTTCCCTCCCGGTACAAATCCCTGATTAATTTAACGGACTGCCCTGATTGCTGCATCAATTACTCCGCATCCACTCTTTATCTCCTCTTCACTGATAACCAGGGGGGGTATTAACCGGAGATTCCCATGAGCAGCACAATTGACAAGTAATCCCTGTTCCTTACATGATTGCAGAACCTGTGGACACGCATCGCCAATGGTAATCCCTACCATCAGACCAATTACCCGTGGATTATGTTCAGACAGCACCTTTTTTATCAGTTCTCCTTTCTTTGATACAGAAGGAAGCACTTCATCAATTACGTCAAGCGTTGCATTCGCTGCTGCACAGGCTAGGGGACCTCCGGCAAAGGTACTTCCATGTTCTGACTTTGAAAATTCAAGATCATCACGGGCAACGATTGCTCCCATGGGAAATCCGCTGGCAATTCCTTTTGCAATAGAGACAATATCCGGTAGAATTTCCTCATGCTGGTAGGCAAACCACTTTCCGGTCCGCCCCATTCCTGTCTGCACTTCATCAAGGATCAAAAGCGTGTCTGTTTCATCACAAATCTCCCGGACTTCCCGAAGATATCCTTTTGGTGGAATAATTATACCTGCCTCCCCCTGTACTGGTTCCACAAATACTCCCGCCGTTTCTTTGGTTATCGCCTTTCGGATGGCCTCAGCATCCCCATATGGGACAAAGGAGCACCTGGGATTTAAGGGGAGGAAAGGTTCCCTGATTGCAGGTTTATGGGTACAGGAGAGAGACGCCATGGTCCTGCCATGAAATCCGTCCTCACAAGCAACAAAGTCGGTTTTTCCTGTGCGGACGCGGGCGAGCTTGATTGCTGCTTCATTTGCCTCAGCTCCTGAGTTTGAGAAAAAGGCTTTTTTTAGGCCGGTTTTTTCTACAAGGCGTTTTGCCAGCATCCCCTGGTGAGGAACATAGTAGAGGTTTGAACAGTGGATAAGTTCTGCTGCCTGTTCCTGTATTGCTTTTACCACCGTTGGATGACAGTGACCTGTGCTGCATACGGCAATTCCTGCAACAAAGTCCAGGTATTTATTCCCTTCCGCGTCAATAACGGTAGATCCTGATCCTCTGACCAGCATCATGTCCCGGCTGAACGCGGGCATATAGTACGATGAATCCAGTTCGCGATAATTTTTTTCGAAATTCACAATATCAACTCAAATTTTTATTCATATTCAATGGTTGCAGGTGGTTTTGGGGTGATATCATATACAACCCGTGCAACACTCGGGATAGTTGATGTAATACGTTTTTCTATCTCCTGGAGGTCTGAGTATGCAATCTCTATGATATCTGCTGTCATTCCATCACGGGAATTGACTGCTCTTACAGCGACTATCCAACCATGCAATCGGTTGTCACCCTTCACCCCAGTGCCATGTCCTACCAGAGCACCAAGACACTGCCATGGGCGGTATTTTTCAACAAGAACTTCTTCGATAATGGCATTTGCTTCTCTGATGACTTCGATTGACTCCCGGGTCACCTGCCCGACAACCCTGACAGAAAGACCCGGCCCGGGAAATGGCATCCGGTGGGCTATCTCTTTTGGCAGTTCGAGCGCTTCTGCAATCTCACGCACCTCATCTTTATAGAGTTCTCTGAGCGGTTCGATAACCTTTTCAAACTCCATTGAAAGCGGAAGACCTCCAACATTATGGTGGCTTTTTATTCCTCCTTCACTTTCAATACAGTCCGGATAAATTGTTCCCTGGAGGAGATATTTTGCTCCGGTGGTCTTTGCTTCCCGTTCAAAGACACGGATGAACCTTTCCCCGACTATTTTACGTTTCTTTTCAGGATCCTGCTCCCCAGACAGGGCATCAAGAAATTCGTCTGCGGCATTCACAACTTTTAGTCCGAGATGACCAAAAATTTGTGATATCCGTGTAGTCTCTCCTTTTCTCATCAGGCCCGTATCCACGTATATCGGAATAAGACGGTCTCCAATGGCACGGGAAGCGAGTTCAGCGCATACTGAGCTGTCTACCCCGCCGGATAGAGCAATTACTACTTTTTCATTCCCGGATTCTGACTGAATCCGGCTGATTGCTTCTTTGATAAATTTCTCTGTTTTAACCATTATTCTCTCCTTCCCCTGTATTTCAGGCATGCATCAACAAATCCAAGGAATGGTGGTGATGGACGGGTCGGCCTTGACCTGAATTCCGGATGAAATTGTGTTGTAAAGAAGAACGGATGATCTGTTATTTCTGCAATTTCCATTCTGTTTTTGTTGGTTCCGGAAAATACCAGGCCTGCAGTCTCCAGATTTTCAATAAACGAAGGATCAACTTCATACCGGTGCCGGTGCCTTTCGGTAATTTCATGTTGTTTATAGAGTTCGAAAGCACGGGTTCCTGGTTTTATGGTTACCTGCCAGTCTCCAAGCCGCATGGTACCCCCAAGGTTTTCAATACCTTCCTGTTCCGGCAGTATGGTGATGACTGCAGTTCCGTCTCCGCATTCACTACTGCATGCATCAGCAATTCCTAGGACATTTCTAGCATATTCAACAACTGATAACTGAAACCCGAGACAGAGCCCCAGAAGCGGGATTTTTTCTTCCCGACACAACTGGATTGCACCGATTTTGCCTTCAATTCCCCTGATACCAAAACCACCGGGAATGAGAACTCCGTCACATTCCCGAAGGTCAGATGGATCTACCCGCTCTGCATCCAGCCACCTGATTGAAACCTCCGTCAAAAGAGCCCGGCCTGCATGCTTGAGCGCTTCTTTGATGGAGAGATAGACGTCTTCCTTTCCATACTTGCTGACAATACCCACGGTGATACGATGTGTATATTCCCGGGTTACTACCCGGTACCACTCACGATCAGCTACTTCATTGTCAAGATGGAGTAATTGGCAGAGGACTGTTGCAAGCCCTTCCTTTTCCAGTTCCATGGGACACTGGTAAATATCAGAGAGGGTAGCTGCACTGATGATTCCGTTCTGAGGTATATCACAGAGTGATGCAAGTTTTTTCTTTGTATGAGAGTTTAAGGGTCTCTCGCTTCTTCCCACGATGATGTCTGTAAAGAGACCCAGTTCCCGCAGCGCTTTTACCGAGTGTTGGGTTGGTTTTGTCTTCAGGTCACCCATTGAATCTGAGGGCATCAGGGTTACATGAACTAGAGCCCGATCAGATGTAGACAGTTCACTTCTCATCTGTCTGACCGCTTCAAGGAAAGGCATACTTTCAATATCCCCAACAGTTCCTCCTACTTCAACAATACAGATGTCCGCAGTTTTTCCTCCAAATGCCGGTTCTTCCGCTGCCGACCTGATACATTCCTTGATCTGATCAGTAATATGCGGGATAATCTGGACCGTCTGGCCCAAAAAATCCCCTTTACGCTCTTTATTGATGACTATCCGGTATACTTTTCCAGTAGTGATATTGTGAGAAGAGTTGAGTTCTATATCAAGGAAACGTTCATAGTTACCAAGGTCAAGATCCACTTCACCTCCGTCATGAAGGACAAAAACCTCTCCATGCTGAGCCGGGTTCATGGTACCTGCATCAATATTCAGGTATGGATCGATTTTTACCGCTGTAATCAGGTACCCACGGTTTTTAAGCAAACGTCCAATGGATGCAGCAGTAATGCCTTTGCCAAGCCCGCTCATCACACCTCCGGTAACAAAAATATACTTCACTTATGCTCCTCTCAAAACCTGCTCAAATATTGATTGTAATAACACTTCTATTCTGTGCCCGGGGAAGACCGTACTATAAATGATGCTGAACATCTGGCCAGGAGACTGCCATCCTTCGCATTGGTTATGGAAGCTTCTGCAAAGATCATCTGTCTTCCTTTTCTGATAACCATCCCGTCTGCATGAATGGTTCCATTCTGAATACCCCTGATAAAATGTGTTGTGCATGATACCGTTGCAATTGTCTCTCCTTTGGAAAGAAGTGTATATATGGCAAGGGCAATTGCTTCATCACCGATTGCAGTAAAAATTCCTCCCTGCAGCCATCCTTCTCCATTTTTCATGTCATCCCTGACATCCATTGCTAATCTTGCCTTTCCTTCACCAAATTCAACTGGTCTGATATTCATCAGACAGAAAAAAGGGTTAGCCTCCTGTCCACGCCCGCGAATTTCTTCAAGATAATTCATATATATCATTATTATCTCCCGAAGGATGATGATAACGCGTAAATTGGGGAATACATATGAGCATGTCAGATGTACCAGTTAAGGGAACGCATTAATCCTGATATTGAATATGTTGACGCCTAGATTAAGTCTCGTAATACCTGCATATAATGAAGAAAACCGAATTAGTCCGCTTTTATTCGATCTGACTGATTTGAATACCGAATATATCTTTATATGTGATGGAAGTGATTATACAGATAAAATCATTTGTGATTTTTCCATACATCACCGGGAACTCAATATTAAATGTTACTCTTATCCTGCCAGGCTTGGAAAAGGTGGTGGGGTATATACCGGTTTTCAGAAGGCAACTTCTTCCCTTGTAGGATTCATGGATGCTGATAATTCAACTTCTGTCAGTGAATTAGTCAGGATGTCCTGTCTTATGGACGATAACGATGGAATCATTGGTTCAAGACATATGCCCGGTCAGTTGATCAAGAGAAAGCAATCACTGATGAGAAGAATACAGAGTCGTATTTTCAATGGCATTATCCGCCTGATGTTTGGTCTCCCTTTCTATGATACCCAGTGTGGTGCAAAAATTTTTCGTAAAGAGGCAATCGATGCAGTTCTTCCCGAAATCCGCTCAAAAGGATTTGAATTTGATGTCGAACTTCTCTGGCGGCTGAAGAGAAAAGGATATTCTATTGTTGAAGTTCCTGTTATCTGGAATGATACCCTTGATTCACGGCTTTGTCTCCACGACACCCTTTCAATGATTACCACTCTTATCCGGATAAGGACTAATACCCTTCCATCTGACCATGATTCCTGACCCGATTCATACCACTGCTCTTGAACTTTTTGAAAAAGGCCAGTATACTGAGTGTCTTGGTTTTATTCATAGTCTCTCTCCCCGGGAGAGGGTTGTTCCCATTCGAATTCTTGAGGCGGTATCTCTTATTGAAACCGGTTCACGGGAAGATGCAGAAGTCTGCCTTCGTGATTTGAGAATAACTGTTCCGGATTCGGCTGAAGTGTGTATCTATCTTGGCCGTATACTTCGTGAACGTGATGATGATGAAGCCAGGGCAGCATTTTCAGAAGCAGTGCGTCTAGATCCTGATAACAAGGACGGGCTCTCATGGTATGCAGATCTCTTAATGGAACAGGATGATTATAATGCAGCAATACCTGTTTTGATCCGGTTATATTCTCTCTTTTTAGAACCCCGTATCTTATGTCTGCTGATGCAGGCATATGTGAAAGCTGGAATGCCTGAAAAAGCAGTTGATATGTTCATATGCAATAATCGTCCTGTATGTTGTAGAATCGAATATCTCAGGGCCTTATCTGATTCAGGCAGAGATGATGAAATTTTATCCCTTGTGCAGGCTGATCCACATTCTCCCCCTGATGAATTTGTGTTCCTTGTCCGTTCCCTGGTAAAAACTGCACCAGAGGTTGCAGACCCGATAATATTGCCGCGAATAAAATCATCTGGTTCGACACTGGTAAGTGCTGAATATGTTCGGCTGTTATTGAAACAAAAAAGGTACCGGGAAGCTGTCGGGGTATGGTCATCCTATCTTTCTTGTGAACAGGAAACCCAGTTGAAAACTCTGATATGTCCGGCACTTTGCAATATTGGTGAATTCTCCCGAGCTGGAGAGATATATGATTCAGTTCTTTTTCCAAATCCTCCTGATGCTCATGTATCTGACATCCTTGAACTGTTAAAAGCCTATGGCGATGTCATCAGATCACAATATGGATCAGTTGATGAACTTATGGAAAAAGCAGGGCAGGTGATGCATCCATCATATGCGGCTTTTGCAGGCCATTGCGCAAAAGAGTCCGGCAGGCATCATGAAGCCCAGGTGTATTACCAGAAAGCGTTTCGATATGATATTGTTCATGGTGGTCTTTTATATGCGGATTTCCTGGCAGAAAGTGGTAATAATCGCGAGTGGGAAAAAATCATGCTGTACATTCTGAAAAATACCGGAAAAATAACGGATATTGAGCACGTTGCATCATCCTGCATCCAGGATATAAGTTCTCATATCCCTCTCATCAGGTTTCTGCATGAAAAACTTCAGAAAAAACTTCCGCTCCTTTCAAGCAAAGGAAAAAGTATCTATTGTCAGGCTGCCAGCCTGATTGCCACAGAAGAGTTACATAACGGGAGATACAGTGATGGTCTTACCCTTTGTCTTGATGCGCTGGAAAAAGTCCCCCCTCATGACCAGAAAATGGCTGAAAATCTGTTTTCTGTTCTGATGGCATGCAAAACGCCCGGCCTTCCGGTTAGGTATACTATTCATGATCAAACTCGTGATAATTATCCATCCGGAAAGCCTCTGGCAATTCCGGGTCTTACTCCTGCTGAGGAGTCTGTGCTGACGTATATCAGGAGACACCGGGTGTGTTCTGAGCTTGAACTTCGGTCTGTTTGTGGCACAAAAAGAGTAGCAGGTCTTATGAACCGCCTGATGAGAAAGACTATGGCAGGAGGATGGCAGGTGCTTATGAAAGAAGGAGTATCCGAATCCGGAGAGGTATATCGATATGAAGGTCCCTGAACCGTACGACCCGGTTGTCCTTGAAAGTATCGGGATCATCAATGCACTCAGAAGAGGGACAGTGCCCGGCCAGGGTCTTTCAAGATTTGCGGTAGGCCTTGAATCAGAAGAACAAGCCATACGTGACCAGCTCAGACTGGTTGCGAATAAGGGTGCGGATATTAAGGCTGTTCGGGGAGAATATGGATCAGGAAAGACCTTTTTTATCTCACGTTCTCTTGAAATTGCGCGGGAAGAAGGCTTTGTTACCTCCCGGGTTCCGCTCTCTCCGACAAATCCCCTGTATAAGTTAAGCACGGTATACAGCCGGATGGCTTCCTCCCTGGTTGCAGGTGGAGAGGAGAATGCTCTCCGGTCCCTCATTGACGGCTGGCTTTTTGCTATTGAGGAACGAGTATTAAAAAGGGCTGACCTTACCCCGGAAGATACGCCGGGGATTCAGGAGATGGTAATACATGAAGTTGAGCATGCCCTTTCTGAAATCAGTGAAATACATTCTGCCCTTGCTGCGGTCATAAGAACATATTACCTTGCTTGTGACTGCGGAGATTTTAAAACTGCACAGGCTGCAGTTGGCTGGCTGGCAGGAGAAACACAGGTTGGAAGAGCAGTAAAACAACGGGCCGGAATCAGGGGAGAAGTAGATGATGCCTCGGTTCTTTCGTTCATGCAGGCGCTTTCGGTTATCGCCCGTGGTGCAGGATACATGGGTTGTGCTCTTGCTCTTGATGAAATGGAAATTACTCAAAGTCTTCCGAGAAATCTTCGTGACCGGGGATACAGAAATCTTGTCCAGATTATTGATGCCCTGGATGGTGGACTGCTCCCGTACTGGTTTATTGTCATCGGGGGGACACCCTTGCTGTATGATGGTGCCCGGGGGATGAAATCTGTCCCGCCTTTGTATGAACGGATTGGAATGGTCCCAGAGCATGCCGGCTTTCCAAACCCCCGGCAGACACAGATAGTCCTGAAACCATTTGATGCCAGAAAGCTCGAAGAAGTAGCCATGAGAGTTACCGGGGTATATGCTTCGGCATATGGTGAGATTGACCGCACGCGGATATCGCACCGGTTCATTAGAACCATGGTTGAACGTATCTGCAGCCATTTTGGCGGAAGAATAGATGTTATGCCCCGGATATTCCTCCGGGAATTTGTAGACATCTTGGACAAGTGTGACCTGTATCCTGATTTCGATCCCATAGCCGGATATGATATGAGTCCTGAATCATTAGAGCCGGTACTAACCGAGGAAGAAAAAGCGGTAATACGGATCAGCTGGTAGGGGTCTTTCTCCTGATCCTGACTGAATTTGCATGTGCAGTCAGACCTTCGGCATCTGCAATAGTCTCGACAATGTCTCCAATCTGTTCCAGGCCCTCTTTTTCAATGATCTGGATGGTAGATGTTTTTGTAAAGTGGGCTACATTCAGTCCTGAAAAAAACTTCGCATTGCCGGCAGTCGGGAGGACATGGTTTGTTCCGGTTGCATAATCACCACAGGCGACAGCAGCGTACGGACCAACAAATATTGAACCGGCATTCCTTATTTTTCCGATGAGGGAGAGTGAATCCTGCACCTGGATGGCCAGGTGTTCAGGAGCGATGCAATTGGATGCACTGGCAGCCTCATTCATGTCTTTTACCAGCATGTACCCTGACCGTATGAGGGACTCATTGATGATCTCCTTTCGGTCTGCCTCTTCGGATAATTTCACGATCCACTCTCCAACTTTTTCTGCCATTCCGGCGCTTGTTGTTATTAATAATGATGCAGAAAGCGGATCATGTTCGGACTGAGCGATGATGTCAGCAGCAATATAATCAGGTCTTGCACTTTCATCGGCAATGATGGCTATCTCTGATGGTCCGGCTGGAAAGTCTATCTCAACGGTATTACGAAGGATCGTTTTGGCAGTAGTCACATACCGGTTTCCAGGACCTACGATCTTTTCCACCGGTTCGATGCTCTCAGTTCCATAGGTCATCGCAGCAATGGCCTGGGCCCCACCGGTCAGGTAAATATCATCAACATCAGCGATATCGCAGGCAATAACAGTAAGAGGGTTTACCGGTGGAGGAGTACAGCAGATAACCTTCTCCACACCGGCCACTTTTGCGGGAACAGCACACATGAGGACCGTTGAAGAGTATGAAGCACGACCTCCGGGAACATATATGCCAACCCGTGAAAGAGGGGTTGTCTTAACCCCCAGGCTGATACCTGGTTCGGTAGATGATAACCAGATATCATCCCGGCGCTGTAGTTCGTGAAACCGGCTGATCCGTGCATATGCTTCTGAAAGAGCTTCTGTAATGTCTGGTGAGACATGTTCATACGCAGCATCCCTGTCTGCGTTGCTCATCCTCACGCAGGCGGGCCTTATACCATCAAACTTCTCCGCATAATCCAGCAGCGCTGAATCTTTTCGATCTCTGACCTCGCTTATTATTGATTCTACAGAACTTCTGACTTCATCAAGAGTACTTTTTTGGCGGGCCAACCAATCCTCAAGATCTACCGGACTCCAGTTCATGGGTAGTACATAGTCATAATTTTAAAAAAAGTGGTTGGAAGGTTCACCCGGTAAAAGATGAGATCAGGTTTTATTTGTCGTACCTGAATTCTCCCACCGCCATACATAGAAATCAGGGGATGGCCGCGCAATTCTGCCACGCAACAAATTGGTCAGCATTTTTTGAAGGTTCAGATACAAAAGAAGAAGGTCTTCTTCAATGTCTTCAGTGTAGGTTTTCAGGCGAATTAATCCCTTGACATATTCTTCCATTCCCTTGCAGGCAGAAATTTCTGCAGGCATAATATCAGCAGGAAGCACTGCCCTGATATTATACACATCATCAACAGAAACAGCCATCTCATACTCGCTTACTGTTCCCCGGTGAACAATGAGGGTCCTCTGTTTATTGGCCACGGTTTTTTCCATTCCCAATAAAGGAGCGATATTAATGACTGGAATCATCTCTTCTCCCCACTTAGCCATTCCCTCAATATAATCGGGTGAATCATATACAGAAATAGTCTTAAGGGGTCTGACAAATTTATCGATAATATCACCGTCGATTAGGTAATGATCCCTTCCAAGTAAAATTTCGACAAGAGTCAGATGGCTTTGCATGATAATCGGGGAAGCTGCAGATGATATCTTCGGAGTTCCCCCTATTCATATTCTTCGATCACTGGCCATATGTGATGCAAAATCCTATCCCTTATCCTGTTCATACGATACATATAAAGTCAGACCGGCTCTTATTGGTTTTTGGACTGGTCACCCCTGGAGATTGGAATTGATGCCAGCAGAAAAGGAAATTCTTCACCGGTTATTATTATTTGCCCTGGGAGACGGGCTTTACGGAGCCCAGGTTTCTTATATTCGTGAGATCGTCCCGGACCAGGAGAAAATTCCTCTTCCCGGTGCACCTGATTTTATCCCCGGAATCATTCATATTCGTTCCGAAGTTGTGAAAGTAATTGATATCCGAAGAATTATTCCTCTCGGACAGGAAAAACCCAAAAAGAAGATCATAGTTTTTGTTCCTGAAAATAAGGATGCGACCAGGTTTGGGATGCTTGTTGATGAGGTCTATGGGATAATGGAGGTTCCAGATACCGTTGTCTCCCATCTGGATCGGTCGGATACAAAAATCCAGAATAATTTCATGTTAGGTTCGTTAAAATGCTCCCTTGATACGTTTTTGCATCAGAATGGAAGACAATATGCAGCAGGTAATGATGACATGGTCTGGATTGATTTTGAAGATCTCATCCGGACAATAACTGATGACGGGCAATCAGATTCGATTGTTTTCCGCCTGACTGCATTGTTTAACCCCGGGTACCTGCTTTCAGGGGAATGGAAGATAAAAAAAGAGAAATAATTACTTTTTCAGGAGATTACTACCTTCAGTTTGGAGTCTTTTCCTTTTAATATTCCGATTTTTTTCAGATCGTCAATTACTCCGAGGATAAATCTCGGAGAAAGGCGCAGACCGATGCTGACCTGGTTTCCCTCAATAGGCAATTCTTTGTGTAAAAATTCTGAAGCCAGTTCTTCCCTGGATAATTTTTTTTCTTTTTGAATCATACTGATGATTTCTGCAACAAGGACCTGTTTAACCTGAATATTAGAGAAAAATGATAAATTTTCTTCATCATATTCTATTTTTTCAAAAAATCGCTCTAGTTCAGAAGTGTCTTCCAGGAATACTACATCCGGGCTTGTTGTTACGATATATGATATGATGTCTCTGGAATCAAGGATTCTTTTTACCTGCCATTTTTTCAATGATTCTTCTTTTAAAGGGGGCATTTCATCTCCATACTGTGCCATTATTGCATCATCTGGAGAAATGATCCTGGCAAGTATTAGTCCCTCATCATCAATATCCAGTAAATCATTCATTTCTAACAGGTTGGTCAATGTTGCTTCCTGCAAAAATGAATCCATCCGCTCTTTTGTATACGGAACTTGTCCGTCTTTTATGAGAAAATCATATATTGTCGATCCTATTCGAGTCCCGGCAGATTTCTCTGCAAATGTTTTTTCCAGGAGATCATGTTTGACTTTCAGATTGTCCAGAACTTCCTGGAAAACTGCAATGAGTTCATCTGATTCCTCTTCGCCTGTATTTTGTATCCGGGAAATTTCTTCTTCAATAATTCCTTTCAATATCGTATACGTTGCCTTGTACTGGACCCGGCTTTCAAGATCAACTTTAGTCCTGATGTGGGCAGAAATATTTAGTTTTCTGAATATTCTGGAACATTCCTGTGCATCATCTTCAGATGAAAACCAGATCTCTTCTTCAAGTACCATAAATAGCACATACCTTAACCTGATAACTGATATTTTTACTGGCCGGAAAAAAAGAAAAACCAGGGAGAATATTGCTGCAGGTCCCCGGTTAGAAGAAACCAATGAGTGATCCAAAGAGGATACCAAAAGCAATTAGAAATACTCCTGCAAATATTGCCGGATTCCAGCTGAGAATCTTTGCACCGTCAAGCGGGCCAATGGGGAGAAGGTTAAAGGCTGCAATCATTGCGTTTACCTTGACTCCGACAATACCGATGAGAGCGAGCAGGTAAAGGCCCGGAGTATGACCTATGAAGGCCAGGGCTGCAAACGGAATGATGAGAATAAGATTACTAACCGGTCCTGCAAGTGAGATCTTTCCATTTTCTTCCCTTGATATAGAATTGCCGTATATCATGGTTGCACCTGGTGCTGCAAACACTATTCCTGCCAGAGCAGCCATGGCAACCGCAACAACCAGCATCATGCTATTCATCTGGAATTCAGCCCAGTACCCGTACTTCATCGCGGTAAATTTGTGTGCCATCTCATGAACAATAAATGCGATACCTGCGGTAACGAGTGATATAATAAAGAACTGTAAGAAAACCAGAGGATCTAACCGCTGTCCCCAGACCATTGCCAGGGTGAATGCAGCGGAAAGGGCTAGCCATGCAATGAGCAGATCTTTTCTTTCACGAAGGGGTATTTGATCCCATATGTGCATATCATATTATTTGTATCACTCATACAATGGTTTGACGGATGGCTGATGACCCAATGCATCGGATCATCATGACCCCTTAATTTCCAATGGAATTATTTAAATTTTTGGTCATACCTGTCAGTTGACAACAGTTCTCATGATATCTCCACTGGAAGTGATCTTGTTTATATGGGTAAGTTTAATGCTTATCAGACTAAGGATCAGCAGAGGATTATTATGGCGACCTATAGTGTAGAGGCCCAGGCAGCACCAGAAGAAGAGGGACATGCATTTTCGGCCCCTGTTCAAACACAATCACGTATCAGGACTAAAGGAGCAGGAACTATCCAGGTTGTGGAATTTATTCTGGGGAATGAATTATTTGCTATTGACCTGTTTGATACCCGTGAAGTTATTACCCAAACTGAAGTGACTCCTCTTCCCAGCACTCCTTCATATCTGAAAGGTATTATTGACCTTAGGGGTATGATCACCACCATTATCGATCTCAAGGATCTCATGCATATTACGACTGAAGCATCCGGAAAGAATAAGTCACGAATTATTGTCTTGGATCGTTCTATCACAGATAAACCCATTGGCATCCTGGTGGATGACGTGTTTTCTGTTACAACCTATAGCCAGGAAGATATTGACAAGGACAACACTGCATCGCAAAAATCACACCGTGACATTCTGGGAGTAATCCGAAAAAAAGCCAAGGTTGTTGGAGAAAAGGATAAAAGCGGCCTTATTGTCTGGCTGGATATCCGGACAATGATAACAAAGATAGAATCAGATCTTTGAATCCTGAATTGAATATCGGAATGCTGTTTCCTTTTAGGTTTCTCTGTCCGGTTAAAATTCTGGGTAATACAATAATTGCGATTTGCCCTCAATAATCTTATTTTATGGTGTAAATCTGCACCTTTACACTACGCCATGCACTAATGCTTTGCATACCTGATTGGCATATTTTTATCAAATAATCTGATAAAAGTCATGTACCTCAAGATGACAAAGATATAGACAATTCGTCAGACTTTCATCGTCACCAAATGGACAGGAGAATCGCTGATAAGTCTGGATTGTTTGTATCTTGTTTTACTATCTGGCGACTTGGGATTTTTAGGGAATTATTATCCATGTGTGTGTTTAGCGTCTTGGGGGAATATCTCCCGGGTCGCTGTTTTTTTAGGGAAAGATTAAGATGGTAACAGAGGGGAAGACAACATATAATCGGATTTTTAGAGAACTTAATCCGATGAATGAGACAATTTTTTATAAAGCCGGAGTATATCAGACGAATGGGGAATTTTCTATTGCCCTCCAGTTATACCGGGAAATTATTGAAAAAGAGCCGGATAATAGTAAGGCTCTTCAGGGTATCGCAGATGTCTATTGCCATATGGGAAACCACAAAGAGGCATTGAACTGGTATAACAAAGCCCTGGATAATGATCCAAAAAATCCAGAGATCTGGTATAATAAAGGATTAACTCTTCGAAAGATGGGACACCAGGAAGAAGGATTATCCTGTATCCGAAAAGGATTTTCTTTTGCGAATGAATCCTCCTTCACCCCGGTTTAGGGTTGAAAAATATACTAATACGGACTTTTTTCTGCTTGTATTTATTCACTCCCAACCATCTAAGAAACAAATTAATAATGGACAATCCAGGAATGCATAGCGAATTTGCGATGCAGATTCCTATGGTTCGAAGCAAAAGAAAGTGGACATTTGGGGATGCCCATAGGTTGCCTGGGAAAGGTTGGTTTTTAAGACGCTCCGCCTGCCATCCTAGCAGGTTTAAATGCCCCGTGAAGCAGATCCCGCTTTTGAGCTAAATTCTGGAAAACTTAAAATTTTAAAATTATTTGTAATATTGGGGTATTTCATCCTCTATAGTGTGAAATAAGGGTAAATCAGGCGATAAAAAAATGTTCATGTGGCGGGACGCTATTACCCGATCACTCTCTGAGCCATAGGTTAGCTCCCCTTTAAAAAGATAGAGGGATAGCGAGCCGTTATATCTCTGCAAATTACCATTTTTTTCAAAAAATAAGTAATATTCTCTTGAATCTCTAACCCGCCCATTTGAAGGATAAAATAACGGGTATTCCAGCCCTGAATTCCGGGGATTTAGATCAATTCAGGTATTGGAACAGAACCTCAGGGTATCGTGTGAATCTGTCAGGTTCGAATATTCTTATTTAACGCCTTTTTTACATTTAGGATGATATGTGTGAATTATGTGATGCATTCTCTGCGATATATCCTGCCAATATACTCATGATCAGGATCATGAGGTACCGAAGTCCGATCTGGCCAAAGTAGGTGAGGATATCCATGCCGTTTAATGGAAGGAGGATACCTGCGTCAAGAATCCAGTTGATGATGAGCCATGTGATCCCGATTATCCAGCCGTTTCTTTTATAATCCCGTGGTATCTCTTTGAAAAGCAATATAAGAAACAACGCTCCGATAAGCCCTCCGGTGATGATCATTACGGTCTTAAAAAAATGCACATCTACCTGAAGTGCTCCTTCGGGTGAATAGAAGGGTATAGCGACAAGAAATGGAACAAGCCAGATAAGAATGCCAGACAGGATAGTTTTGCCTGTGAACTTCATACTCTGGTATTTATTGGTTCGTTCTAATAAAAGGTACGAGTTTTCTAAGGGGGAGAATATTAGGAAAAAATTTCATCACATCCATCAATTTTTCTTAGTGAACTATCTGTTTCTCCTATTATGTATCAAAACCAATTCTATACAGACATGTCACTTGACCAGCTCCGGTTATCTATCGAAGATAAAGATCGTGCAATTATCATGCTTGTAGCAGAACGAATGAGCATTGTGCAGGACATAGCCCGTGAAAAAGAAAAACAGGGTCTCCCGATCAGGATTCCAAAGCAGGCCAGTGCAGTCCTTGATCGGGCCACAGCAGAATCTGAAAAACTCGGCCTGGATCCTGCACCCATCAGGGAGATATTTCAGATACTGGTCAGAATGAGCGAGGAATTCCAGGAACATTGGAGGGAAAAAAGGGATTAATCCCGTCAGAATATCTCCATCAGAATGATAGCAGCAAAGAAAAACATAATACACCCGATAATAATCCGGATAACTCTTTTTTGTTCAATCCTGAATTCGTTTACCCGCTCCGGAGAAAGACCCCATGCAACCAGGGCGATGATGACCAGAAGCGGAAGAATGAATGCAATGGTATAGATGAGAAGGTAACCAAGGCCGGTACCGATATCTGTTCTGAGAGATATCATCGAGATAATGGCATGGAAAACACCACCTGTGCAGAGAATTTCAAAAATTCCTATGAGGATACCGAGAACAAATGCTAATAGAATTGATGCCTTTTCAATAAGCTTCTGAATTGTTCCATCTCTCTTTTCTGGAATAGCAAGAGACGGGCCTCTTTCTGGATAAATAGTATCTTTTATCAGCAGAATGCCGGTAATAATGGTTAAAATCCCCGCAACAAATAAAAAACCTTTAACCAGTTCCGCCGTCCGGATTATCATGATAAGACCTGTGCCGGAGAGGAAAAATAAGAAAACCAATGCAGCTGAATAGACAATCCCGGCAAGTATCATCTTTTGTCGGCTGCCAAGACTGAGTAGATATATCAACAGAATTACTAGTCCCGTAATAGCACAGGGATTGATGCCATCAAGAAGTCCTGCTTTCAGAATGAGGGGAATGTTGAAGCTTTCTGTTTCTTTGGCAGAAGGAGTGGTATTTGCAGGTACAATAGTATGCCGGGATCCATTGGCATTCAGTTCGTTATATCCTTTAATCAGGTGATCCAGGTTAGACCGGATGGCTTCGTTTCCTTCAAGTACTGCATTGCCCATGAAAATAACTGGCACTGATACATACTGCCTGTTATACTCGCTTTTAAATCCTTCAAACAGTTCCCTGGTTCCGGTATTATTGAAAAGGTCATAATATGAAATTTCCACGTCGGGATTCGCTTTTTGATACTCATCAAGATAAGCCATGGCAGTATGGCAGGCACCACAATGAGTATTGTAAAAAAAGATGACTGAGATGTCTTCCGGAGTGGTATTGGAATCCTGTAATATGGTGATGTAAGGATTCTCTTCATAAATTTCTGTTCCGTTTTTTATGTATACGGAACCACTCACCTGGCCTGCGAAACAAAAGATGAGAATAAATGCAATTATTGTGGAATAAATGCACCTATCACCAGTTACCGTGATTACACCCCATCTTTCCTGTCAGTAATCATGGTCCCGACTCCTTCAGCGGTGAAAAGTTCCATGATCAGGTTGTGTGCAAGGTTTCCGTTTATGATATGGGCAAATGGGACTCCTCCATGAAGGGCCCGCAGCACAGCGAGGACTTTTGGTATCATTCCTTCTGATACTACTCCTGATGCTATCAGGTCCTCAGCATCCTGAGGGGTCATCCGGTGGTATACTTTGGTCCGTTCACGGTCCATGATGCCGTCAACATCAGTCATACTGATGAGTTTGTATGCACCAAGAGCAATTGCAAGTTCCCCTGCAGCAGTATCGGCATTAATATTCAGATCATTTCCGGCCCGGTCAATTGCCAGTGGTGAAATGACCGGAATAAACTGATTATCAAGGAGGGTATGAAGGAGAGCGGGTTTTATCTCTTCTATTTCTCCTACATGCCCAAGGTCGACTTCCTCTTCGCGGTTGTCAATTTTCACCTTCTGCCTGTCCATTTTTTTGGCGATGATGAGGTTTGCATCATTCCCTGAGATACCTACAGCTCTCCCTCCTGCCCGGGAGACCAGGGATACTATTTTTGAATTAATCTTCCCAACAAGGACCATCTGGGCAACTTCAAGGGTGTCATCATCGGTGATACGAAGTCCGGAAACAAAGCGGGGTTCTTTCCCAAGTGCTTTCATCTTCTCGGTAATTTCAGGACCGCCTCCGTGGACTATGACACATTTTATCCCGACAAGCTGGAGCAGCACTACATCACGGATGACGGTATCCATGATACTGGTATCAACCATGGCGTGACCACCAAGTTTAATGACCATGCTCCTGCCATGAAATTTCTGGATGTATGGCAGGGCCTGCATCAGGACTTCTTCACGCTTCATGTTGTGTATTTCCCGTTAATTTCAACATATTTTTCGGTCAGGTCACATCCCCACGCTGATGCATGTTCTGTTCCTAAGGAAAGATCCAGTTCAATTATGACCTCGCTACCAGAAAGGGCAGCCTTTGCACTCGAAAGGTCTGGAGAAATCATTCCGCGGTCACAAACCTGTGCACGAATATTCCTGTTCGCTATCCAGCAGGAGACGATTTCAGGATCGATGTCAGCACCTGACCTGCCAGCTGCTGCTACTATCCTGCCCCAGTTTGGATCTTCTCCATACACAGCAGTCTTTACCAGAGGGGATCCGACAATGGTTCTGGCAATGAGATCTGCATCATCCTCAGTCCTGGCATTTCTCACGATGACTTCTATCATCTTGGTTGCCCCTTCACCATCTTTGGCAACCTGTTTTCCTAAGATCATGCAGCATTCCTCGAGTGCTTTGGAAAAATCATCTTTTGGGACTTTTCCGGCTTTCCCTGTAGCGGTGAGAAACACTACGTCATTGGTACTGGTATCACCATCAACGACAACCCGGTTAAAGCTACGACGGACAGCGGATTTCAAGGCATCCTGAAGGTCAGGCTGGCTGATTTCTGCATCGGTGTAGATATATCCAAGCATAGTTCCCATATTCGGAGCAATCATTCCGGAGCCTTTACAGATCCCCCCGATAACAAACCCGTCACGCTCCACCAGGGCATGCTTTTCGGTCAGGTCTGTTGTCATAATAGCCCGTGCAGCGGCGATTTCTGCATCCGGGCTGTGAGATAAAGATGGAACAACCCGTGAACACTGGTCGCGGATCAGGGGCAGGTCTAGGTACCTGCTAATAACCCCGGTACTTGCCACACCAACTGTTTCAGGTTCCACTCCCAGGTATTCGCCGGCTATTGCTGCCATATGCATTGCATCAGATATGCCCTGTTTCCCGGTGAGGGCATTTGCACAACCGCTGTTAGTAATGGTAGCAGTAAGGTATCCTTTTCTCATACGCTCACGCATCAGAATTATCGGGGCTGCACTAGCCTTGTTCATGGTAAATACTGCAGCAGCGGTTCCTTCTGCTTTAATCAGGGCGAGACCAAACTTCCCTTCTTTTATTCCTGCTGCAGATACACCTTCGATTGCACAAATTGACTGCATGGTATTTCCTGTCTTTTCCTTACTTTCCACCCGCAAGTGACCATACAATATCCTCGCGGGTAATAATCCCGATAAGCTGGTTTTTTTCTACGACACAAAGCCGGTCAATCTTTTTATCAAGCATTTGTTGGGCGGCTGTTTCGATATCATCACCGGGGGAGATAGTGACAACCGGTCTGCTCATGATATCCCCGATCTTCTTCTGCCTGATATCAGTCAGTGCTTTTTTTGTATTCTCCCAGTTGATAAATTCCCTGACCGGGAGTTCAATTATCTCCAGGGGAGACGGGAGCCACAGGTCGTCAGAGGGTCCTTTTGTCATCAGTAATTTAATGATGTCTGTCTCCGTGACTATCCCTGCAAGTCTGTCTCCTTCAAGTATGGGAATCCCTCCGATTTTTTTACTTCGCATTACTCCGGCGACATCTGCGATTGAATCTCCCGTCTGACTGGTTACCGGATTTTTAGTCATTGCTTCGCTTACCTTCATTGTTCCTCCAAAATTTCAGGGAAGCATCCCCGGGTTCATCAGCCCAAGTGTTTCGTCCCACCCGCACATCAGATTCATATTCTGTATCGCCTGCCCGCTTGCTCCCTTTACCAGGTTATCAATGACTGATACCGCAACAACCCGGTTTTCCGAAGCTTCAACCATCAGGTCACAAAAGTTTGACCCCCGGACGGCATTTAGAGACGGGCGCTGGTACCTGACAAATGGCTCATTCCGGTAATAGTCCTGGTATAATTTCTCAACCTCTTTCTGCCCGAGTGGTTCATCGAGCAGGATGTGAGCCGTGGTCAGGATTCCCCGGTTGACGGGAAGCAGGTGGGGGGTAAAGAAACACTGTGCCTTTGATCCCAGGGATGAGAGTTCCTGCCGCATTTCAGCAAGGTGCCTGTGACTGGTCCACTTGTATGCAGTAAAGGTGTCACCGACATTGGGATAGTGGGTGGTTGCAGAGGGACTGTCTCCTGCACCTGAAACCCCCGTTTTTGAGTCATATATGATGGTGTGTGCCTTTTTGGCAAGGGGTGCTGCTGCAAGGGTTGCTCCGGTTGGAAAACAACCAGGATTTGAAACAAATTCTACATTTCTGCATGCATCACGATGTAGTTCGCACAGGCCATACGGGACATCTATCCATGCGGTATGGGGGACAGCATAGACCTCTTCAAAAATTGCCTGAGGAAGGCGGTAATCTGCAGAAAGGTCAATTACCTTTATTCCTTTATCAAGAAGCCCTGGAACGTACTCCATTGCTGCCGTGTGGGGGACAGCCAGAAATGCAATATCTGTATCGATGGCAGATATTTCCGGATTTTCAAACTTAAGGTTACAAAAACCCTTCAGGTGAGGATGTTGATCAGTTACCGGCTTTCCTGCCAGTTGTCTTGATGTTGCGACATCAATCGTCACATGCGGATGTGAATGCATCAGTCGGATCAGTTCGCCCCCGGTATATCCGGATGCGCCGATGATTGCAGCTTTCATATAAGAATTTCTGGTCTGTAGAGGTTTAATACTATCATTATCCTTACTGAAATGCGTTAAATTGATTTTTCAAAGAGTAGGGGGATGGTTTTGACAGATGAGGTTACTCTTTTGGTCTTCTTCTTCTAAACCTGTATCTACTCATGAGTGATCCTAAAGCCCTGAAAGAGGACAGGGAAAAGGAAGTGAAAGGTAAACCTGGTAGAATTACTCCAGCGATGCAGCAGTTCTACGATGCCAAACGGCAGTATCCTGATTGTGTAATTTTTTTCCGGATGGGTGATTTCTATGAGACATTTTGCGAAGATGCACAGATCTGTGCAAGGGTTCTTGACATTACCCTGACTACCCGGGGACGGATGCCTGACGGCCAGGATATCCCACTCGCCGGGGTTCCATACCATGCAGTTGATACATACCTTTCCCGGATGATTACCAGGGGATACAAGGTTGCTATCTGTGAACAGGTTGAGGATCCTAAAAAAGCGAAAGGGATTGTGAAGCGTGCTGTTGTCAGGGTCGTTACTCCTGGCACGGTCATAGATGCTGCACTCCTTTCAACCGAGCAGGCAAGGTACCTGATGGCTGTATTTATAGATCCAAAAAAAAGGCGTGTTGGACTTTCTTTTATTGATATTTCCACCGGTGATTTTCTGTTTACTGAGATTGCATCCCCGGATATGCATGATATAATCCGATCAGAGGCTGCCAGATACGCTCCCACTGAATGCATCATCCCTGCAGGTTCAGGTGAAGACCTGGCACGGTTCATACACCAGTTTGTTCCACTGGTTTCATTCCAGGACTCTTCAATATTTACCCGGACATCTGCTGAAGAACTTCTTTGCAGGCAGTTCAATATTGCTGAGTCAGATGATCTCACCTGCTTTGGATATCCTGCCGGGACTATCGCAGCAGGTGCTGCACTTGCATATGCCCAGAAGACACAATTTGATTCATTATCTCATATCAGGTCACTGAATAGGTCAGATACCTCATCTCACCTCGTTTTAGATGCGGTAACGCTCAGAAACCTTGAGGTTCTGCAAAATATCAGGGACAGGACTGAGGAGGGTACCCTGGTTGCAACCATTGATATGACGCTTACCCCGATGGGTCGGCGGCTTCTTCGAAAGAGGATTGCTGCCCCTCTTTTATTTCCTGATGATATTAACCGGAGACTCGATGCGGTTTCATATTTCATTGACCGGTCCGGTAAACGAACCGAAATCAGGAGTCACATTCAAAGGTTCCCTGATTTGGAAAGAATTGCCGGGAGAATTAGTTATGGTAATGCAAGTCCCCGCGACCTGGTTACCCTGATATCTGCAATAGAATCCGTTGAGAACCTGAAAAAACTCCTGGCAGGCGAGAACGATCTTCCAGAGGAGATTTCTGTTGCATTATCAGGAATCAGGGATGTAACCGGGCTGACCGATCTGATTAGAAGAGCTATTGTAGAAGACCCCCCGGTTCTTGTAAGAAAAGGAGGGGTTATCAGGGATGGATATCATGAAGAACTTGACCGGCTCCGCATGATATCCCGGAATGGGAAACAATGGATTGTGGACCTGGAACAAAAGGAGAAGGAACGAACCGGGATAAAATCTTTAAAAATAAAATACAACGCGGTTTTTGGATATTATATTGAAATTACCCGGGCAAACCTTGCAAGTGTTCCACCAGATTATGAACGGAGGCAGACGACAGCAAATGGCGAGAGGTATACGGTTCCTGCACTCAGGGAGATGGAGTCCCAGATAGCGACTGCCGATGAACGGCTGCTTGGGCTTGAAGAAGAGATATTCCGTGATATTCTTGAGCATGCAGGGAGGGAGATTGCTACACTCCAGGATATCGCACAGGCCATTGGAAAGATTGATCTGTATGCCGGACTTGCTGAAATAGCACTCAAATATCAGTATGTGAGGCCTGAGCTCGTTGATGAACCAAATCTTCTCATCAGGGAAGGCAGGCACCCGGTAGTGGAGAGTAGTCTTAGAGGGGGCTTTGTGCCCAATGATGCAGAGCTCTCTGCAGGTTCTGACCAGATTCTTATCATTACCGGTGCAAACATGGCAGGAAAGTCGACCTACATGCGGAGTGTAGCGCTTACAGTCATTCTTGCCCAGACAGGGAGTTTTGTCCCGGCTGCCTATGCAAAAGTAGGCGTCGCTGACCGGATATTTACCCGTGTCGGGGCATTTGATGACCTTGCATCAGGGCAGAGTACTTTCATGGTTGAGATGATGGAGCTTGCCACTATCTTAAACCATGCCACAGATAAGAGCCTTGTAATTCTAGATGAAATCGGTCGGGGCACCAGTACTCTTGATGGATATTGTATTGCTAAGGCAGTTCTCGAACATCTCCACGGAAGAAGATCAAAAGGTCCGAGATGTCTTTTTGCAACGCATTTCCACGAGATAGTCGGAATAGAGGCAGATCTAAAGCGGGTCCGGAATTGTCATTTTGCGGTGAAAGAGACCGATAAGGATGTAATTTTCCTTCGAAAACTGGTCCCCGGAGCAACTGATCGCAGTTATGGTATTCATGTGGCCCAGCTTGCAGGCGTTCCAGTATCAGTGGTTGAACGGTCTGAAGAACTGATGAAACGGATAATTAGTGGTGAAGATCTCATGGGGGGCGGAGTCAAGCGGTACACCCAGATGATCCTGCTTGATAGTGGTCTTCAGCCGCAGGAAAGTGCGGGATCTGATCTTCTCCTTGAAGAGATCCGAAGTATTAATGTGAATGGGATAACCCCGCTTGAGGCGCTTGGAATTCTTTCAAATCTCCAGGAAAAAGCACGAAAAAATGAATGAAACTGCTCATATCCAGGTTCTTGATGAATCAACCATCCACCTCATAGCGGCAGGTGAGGTTGTTGACCGGCCCGTTTCGATTGTAAAGGAGCTGGTTGAGAATGCAATCGACGCCTCAGCCACGAGAATCACCATTGAAGTAACAACAGCCAGGGTAACTATCACCCGGATCAGGATCTCCGATGACGGGATTGGCATTCCTTCTGATCAGGTTACTATAGCCTTTCTTCCTCATGCCACGAGCAAAATCAGAACCGGTGATGACCTCCTGACATGCCGGACGCTGGGGTTTCGGGGTGAAGCCCTCGCAAGCATTGCAGCCGTCTCTTACGTTACTATTGTTTCTAAAACCAGGAGTTCTGATTTTGCAACCCGGTTTCGGATCACTGGTGGAGAAGTTGTTGAACATACCGATATTGGTGCACCTGATGGAACCTCGATTACGGTTGAAGAAATATTTTTTAATACTCCGGCACGACGCAAGTTCCTGAAAAGTCTCCATACAGAAATCGCACATATCACCTCTCTTCTGGAATCTTTTTCCTGTCTGTATCCGGATATTACCTTCAGGTACCTGGTCAATGGCCAGGAGAAATTTTCTACCCATGGAGGTTCTGCCCTCTTAGATATTTTCAGGGCACTGTATCCAGCTGATGCCCGGATGATGATCCCGGTATCCGGAGAGGATGGAGAAATTACAGTGACCGGACTTATTTCCCTACCGGGTCTGGTAAAACAGAATCGTCAAAGGTTTCTGATTGCAGTAAATGGCAGGCTTGTTCAGGCTCCAACGGTAATATCTGCTGTAAAACGGGCCTATGGCACATTGATACCCGGCAATGTCTGGCCGGTTGCGGTCCTGATGCTTGAAATTCCTCCATCAGAAGTTGATGCAAATATCCATCCAACCAAGCGTGAGGTCAGATTCTCTGCAGAACGAAAGATCCTTGATCTGCTTGTCCAGACGGTCAGAAGGGCACTTGACGATGCAGATCTCCTTGACCTCCCAGCCGGGCCGGATGAAGATACCCAGATATCTTTCAATGATATTCCTTCTCCGTCGCCAGTTCTTGTCCGGTATGGAGCTATTGCCGCAGCTCCTGCTGCACGACAGGTATGTGAAGCAACCCTTGCCGGGTACCGGACCACATCACGCCAGCTCCTGCAGACAAGGTTACAGGAGAGTGCAGATGAGGGTCCGGGCAGGGACGAGCGGTTTCCTGAACTCTTCTGGATTGGGCAGGTTGGCGGGACCTATATTATTGCAGGTGATAAGACCGGGGCACTATTTCTCATTGATCAACATGCAGCCCATGAACGGGTCAGGTATGATCAGTTAAAACAGCGGGAATCTGTGCATCTTAAGACCCAGGAACTGATTGCCCCGGTTGTATTAACCCTGAGTCCTTCAGAGGCCGGATTTATCCCGTCTGTTCTTCCGGTTCTCACCGATGAAGGATTTATTATTGAGCCCTTTGGTCAGGATACCTGGTGTGTGCGGGGTGTTCCGGTGGTTCTTGGAAGGTATGAGGATCCTGAAACGGTCAGGGAGATAATTGGATCGATCCTTTCAGAGGATGAGGGGCCGGCCAGGTTAAAAGAACAGGTTCTCCGGCTGGTTGCATGCAGAAGTGCTGTTAAGGCAGGAGCAATGCTCACCCCGGAACAGGGGATGGATATAATCACCCAGTTGTCACAGACAGAAGATCCCTGGACCTGTCCGCATGGCCGGCCAACGATAATCTCGTTCTCATGCCAGGAACTAGGAAAAATGTTTAAGAGGGTATAATTGGATGATCCATGCTGAACGCATTACTTCATTCAATAATCAGGAACCGAAGGGTTCGTACATTCTTTACTGGATGCAATCAGCGGTCAGGACCCGGTATAACCATGCCCTTGAATATGCAATTGAAAAATCGAATGAACTAAAAAAAACTCTCATTGTTGTTTTCTGCCTTGCCCACTCCTATCCTGATACAGTACCGGCCCATTACCGGTTTTTATGGGAAGGTCTTCAGGACGTGAACCGTTCTCTTACTGGGCGGGGTATCGGATTTCAGATCCTGTCCGGGAGTCCGGGTGATATCATTCCCCGGATTGCTGACGATGCCTGTATGATTGTAACGGATCAGGGCTGGACACAGCTTCAGCGGGAATGGAGGCAGCAGGTTATTGATACCGTTCACTGTAAGGTTGCGGTTGTCGAGACCAACCTTATCGTGCCGGTTCATGTTGCTTCACCAAAAGAAGAATGGTCGGCAGGAACATTCAGACCAAAAATTACCCGGCAATTGTCCACCTTTCTGCACACCCTCACTCCCCGGAATGTGCAGGTTGAATCCACGGACTACCCACTATTCACTGGGGTCCGGGTCGCAGCAGAGTATCAGTTCACACCAGAATCTACGACCGGGGATACATTTTCTCACTTTCTCCCTGGGGGAGAGACCGCTGCAGAGCATTATCTCTCTGCATTCCTCTCCGGGACTATCGACCGGTACGAGGCAACCCATCATGATCCGACCGCCCGTGCGACATCATATTTGAGCTCATACCTTCATTTCGGCCATATTTCTCCGCTTGCTATCGCTCTCCGGGTGATGGAACATCCCGGGCCAGGAACGAATGCATTCCTGGAACAACTGATCGTTCGAAGGGAGTTATCACATAACTTTGTCTGGTATAATGCCCGGTATGATCACTATGAGGGACTTCCGGAATGGACGAGGAAGACCCTTGAAAAACACCGGACTGATCCTCGGGAATATTCATACACGCTGGAAGATTTTGAAAAGTGCAGGACGCATGATACAGCATGGAATACTATGCAACTTTCGATGATTCGGACCGGGTACCTGCATGGGTATCTCCGCATGTATTGGGGGAAAAAGATCCTTGAATGGACCGAATCACCGGAGGAAGGGTACCGGATCGCGCTGTCTCTCAATAATCGGTATGAACTGGACGGGCGTGACCCGAACGGGTTCTGCGGGGTTGCCTGGTGCTTTGGCAAACATGACCGGCCATGGAAGGAGCGACCAATTTTCGGAACCATCCGGTACATGAATGAGGCAGGGCTCAGGCGGAAGTTCAGGCTGGACGGCTGGATTGATCGGACGCTTGAGTTGTATTCCTGATCGTACTGTCGGTAAATCACTCAAGACCTCTGATAAGGCCACATTCTTGTGCAATTCTGATTGCCCTGGTTACTTCATCCTCTGATACCCGGCGGAGGAGATCAGAATACTCGTCAGGGCAGGTTCTTCTGATATCACCTGCCGGTCGGTACTGATCCATGATATTAACCCAGGTATGTGGGGATATATTTTCGGCAATGAACCGGATAATTAGCTCTGACTCATCACCCCTTCCAGGAAGGAGAAGATGCCGGATGAGAAGCCCGTGTATTGCAATGCCATTCTCAAGGGTAAGGTCACCTACCTGGCGATGCATCTCACAAAGAGCCTCCTTACAAATCCGGGGGTAATCAGGTGTATGCGCCAGTATCCTGCCCGTCTCTTCGTCTGCAAATTTGAAATCAGGCATGTAGATGTCGATGATTCCTTCAAGAAGCCGGAGTGTATCAGGATCATCATATCCCCCCGTGTTATATACAATCGGGATTTCAAGGCCGGCATCCATTGCGATCAGGAGTGCTTCGAGGATAGCAGGGAGCTGATGGGTAGGGGTAACCAGGTTAATGTTATGGCATCCCTTGTCCTGGAGTTTAAGAAAAACCTCTGCAAGGGCCTCTTCGGTCAGGCGATATCCTGTCTGATCATGGCTGATTTCATAGTTCTGGCAAAATTTGCATCCCATGGTGCATCCGGTGAAAAAAACCGTCCCTGATCCCCTGGTCCCTGATATTGGCCGCTCCTCACCTAAATGGGGGCCAAATGATGCAACATGAGGATGCAAACCGGTCCTGCAATATCCATACTCCCCATCGGTGCGTAATGCCCTGCAATGGCGGGGACAGAGTATGCAGGGTGAAGAACGTTCACGTATTGCGTGAATTCGGGAAATGAACATGTCACGGGAGATGGTAAGGTATCCTGGGCTGGTCATCTGTCAGGGGAATAGTCATCATGGCAGGAGAAAATATGTGAGGAAGAATCCAGGACGGATTTCGGAGACCTGGTCCAATCTTCCTTAACTCTCACATATGACTCATACGTGATAATTTATGTATCTCAAAAGAGTTGAAATGGATAGGATTTATGGATTGATGGTTCAATCTGTGTCACCAAATTGAATCTCTTGTTGCCGATGAGAGAACCACCATAAATTGTTTCTATTTTTAAATCCCAATTCTTGGACAATGCAGAATAGAAAGTAATAGGCAGAGTCATCGAATTTTATTGGTTCAGATTATACTGAATTTGCCAACAATTTTAGATGTCCTGAACCCCTAGGATATACCTGATTTTTGGGATACTGGCTGACTGGTTATATGGACGAATTTTACAACGCTGATGATCCTGCATCAATACACCGGTTCAATGCAATGCTTTCAGAGTATTATCTGAATAACCAACGACCGATGCCATGGCGGGAGTATATCACACCATACCGGGTGGTGGTGTCTGAGATCATGCTTCAACAGACACAGGTATCCCGGGTGATTGATAAATTCCCCCGGTTTATCCAGACTTTTCCTGATTTTCATGCGCTTTCCTGTACATCCCTTGAAGATGTCATGAGGGCCTGGCAGGGTCTTGGGTATAACCGCCGGGCTAAATATCTTCGGGAGATTTCCGGGGTAATTGTGGAGCAATGGAATGGAATTGTGCCGGACGATCCTGACATTTTAAAAACCTTTCCTGGTATCGGGGCTGCTACCGCTGGTTCTATTACAGCCTTTGCATACAACCGTCCGATTGTTTTCATTGAAACTAATATTAGACGGGTATTTATTCACCATTTTTTTCGTGACCGTGTGGGGGTACCTGACAAGGAAATTATTCCGGTTGTTAGCCGTGCCCTTAATGGGCATACCCCCCGGGAGTGGTATTACAGCCTGATGGATTATGGAACATTTCTTGCCGGGCGGGTAGTAAATCCAAATCGGCGGAGCAGGCATTATGTGGTCCAATCCCCCTTTCCTGGTTCAGACCGCGAGATGCGGGGACAGATCATAAAATACCTGCTAGAGCACGGACCGATAAGATATCAATACCTTATTGAAAAAATTGGAGATCAGGAATCAAGAACAAGGACAATTCTGTCCCAAATGATTACTGAAGGATTGATTATACAAGATCACACAATCATCCGGTTCCCTTGAGTATAACCGCGTTCCCCTGGTACCGGTAGTGCATGCCTAAACATAAATCTGGCATGGTTTTTTTGAAAAAAATGCCTAATTAGAATTGAAAAAAATGAGATTCCTTTTAAAAATCAACATCCCATTTGAGTGCATCAAGGATTTCTTTTTGTCGTGATGCAAGCCCGGTTGCTATAACCCTGTCATTTCCAAGGCCAATAAGTCGTATCTTCATTAATTCAAGTAGAATTTTTTCAGGTGTATATATAGAGAGAAGGCCTGACCTGACATATTGCTCATTGACCCATCGTTCAACAACATGGGCGATGAATGCAATAAGAAATGCTCCGTTCTCCATGATGTCGCTGTCAACCGAGAGGGGGAAGATTTGGAAATTTTTTAGAAAGGTGGTGAGAAATTGTTCTGCTTCTGCACGTTCCTCAATCCATTCCAGGCAGGTGTCCCACTGGTATTCCGGATCTCCGGTGACTATCACGGAGATACCACTGTTTTTCAGGTATTTACCCAGCGTTTTTCTTTTCACATCTATAACCATGCGATTCTCTTCTACCTTCCACTGAAAAAAGGGAGCATACATACCTGCGACATCAGCAAGTGCCTCTGCCGGATTGACCCATCGATATACCGGTTTATCATTGAGATTTTCTAAAATATTCTCTATATCTTCGGCATAACGTCCCCTGATCTCTTCTTCCTGCCTGGGGCTGTATATAATATAAGCTTTCAGGTGCACCGTCTCAAGAGTGATGTTCGCGGGGATTACAAACAATGTTTCACCACGGAATATTTTCAGGTTTTTCGGGTGCATGAGCTCAGAACGTAATTGTTTTATCTCATTTTTAATCAGCTCATGTTCAGGGTCAAGTGGGAAGATCATGGGTATTTCACCATATATCGCTCCATACAAATTCATGGAGGATTCAAATTTTTTCCCGGATACAATCACACTTTTTTTCCCTGAAAAAAGGCTCATTCCTGCGCTTATTGCTTTAACAAGGTCTGATGTTATCAGGTATTGGGCTGATGAGAGGTACCCGACCGGAAAGTTGTCTGTGTTGTCATAAAAGAGAGCAAGCGATTCAGTTCCATGGTGATTGACTCCCTTATTCCATGATGGTTGGTGAGATGTCGAAATTTCAATATTTAATGCCCGCAAATTTCCGCTATCAGGGATTTGGGAAAGTGATCTGCAGATTGCAAGGTGAATAGATCCTTCTCCGAGTTTTTTCAAAAGACGGGTAATGCTCTGAGTATTGATCTTAAGGCCGGAATACACTCGTGGAAGAACCGTGCTCTCATACCAGGAAGATGGCGAATGCAAAGCATCAGGGTGATGAATTCCAGCAAACATGAGTGCCAGGAATAATCGCACTTCATGGTCGGTCAGGTGTTCGCTAAGAATTTCCTGGATTCGGAGGTTTTTCACCGCCTGAAGGTAGGGAATAAATTCTCCATATGCATAAGCACGTTCAGGAGTTTTTGCCTTTTCCCTGACCCTTACTGGTTGTCCGTCAACATTTTTTCCAAGATATCTGGATTTCTGCCTGGTTCTTCGTGATTCTTTATCGTAATAATAGGTGATCTCATACAGGTATTCATGCCCGTTTATCTTTTTAATCCGGGTAGTAGTTTTCACATATGCTAATAGGCATGCATTATAATTTAAAATTTTGGTTTTATTGGATGTTAAAAAATCTATTTGCCGATAAAATCGGTTGCCTAATTTAAATAAATGAAATAAAAATCAAATTTACTTTTCCAAAGGTCAATGTGGCTAAATTTAATATATCTCGACGCTAACCTATAATTACCTCTCTGCATTAGAACCTGCATGAAGACACCCCCCATCCGAATAACACCTGACGCATACATGTGAAATGCCTCATTTCACACCCCCCATCAAAATGTGTGTATCATATTCATGAGGTTCTTGTAGGAGGAGAATGTTCGATGAAGACCCCATTGGTCTCTGTGATCCCGATATCACTGGTTGACTGCCCCAAGGGTGCAGAGACCAATCCCCTTTTCCACTATTCTTTCAGATTTACTACATTTGTAACGAAAAGAATGTACATGTTCCCTTTTGAAACCGGAGGGTTTTGAGAAGTTCCTTCATCTATTCGTTCATCGGGATAGCCAAGGTTTTCACAGATAATAATTCGTGCGGGAGCAGAGAGTTCTGAAAGCCGATGGCACAGGGTTATTATCGGAAACTGCGGGTCAGCGATGATGCAGGTTTTTCTTCCCTTTTGATGCATTTCACAACAATCGTTGATCGCTTTATCGTGGTCTCTTCCATGTGCTGTGATAATAAACAGATTTGTTAATGATATCCCTGTTTTAGCAGCTCCAAGCTGGATTGATGATATACCTGGTGTAATATCTCCCCTGAGGTATCCAAGTCCGGATATCATGGGATCACCGGTTGAGAGAACAATCGCATCCTCCGGGAGTTGGTGCAGTAATGAATAGTCTTCAATGATCCTGACCTGAGCATTTCCGGATATGTGGGATTTTGCATGATTTATTGCCCGCTCCGATCCCACGATAAGACGGGCGGATCGTATTACCGTTATTGCTTCTTCAGTGAGCATTCCCGGTCCACAACCAACTCCGACGATTTTCATCCTGAATCTCCTAGCATTCTTCCCTCCCGGCTGAGAACGACCACTCGTATCTCTGGATGCTCTTTTTTATAATTTGTAAAAGCGGTATGCATTGCCGGCGTGAAAAGATCTGAACTCATCATCTCCTCAACAGTGAGAAATCCTGTTTTATCCAGGAAATGAGGGTTAATATATTTCAGGACCAGTGCAGGTAGTCCACAGATGATCAGAGTTCCGGTCAAATGGGGAATTATGTTTCCTAACCGAGAACCAGCAAGAATGACTTCATGGCCAGGAAACAGCATCCTGGCATATTTCATACCAATCCTGCCAGTTGTGAGGACAACCCGTTCTGCGCCTGCTGCACGCGTAAATACGGTCTGCTCAAGGTGGTCATCCCAGGGCTCGACAAATCCTGTGGTCCCCAGGACAGATATCCCGCCTGCAACTCCCACCATCCGGTTTAATGTTTTTTCTGCGACATCAACACCACGAGGGGCATATATCATGATTGAAATTCCTGATACTCCGGTTTCTTCAATTGCTTCGTTTATCGCATTTTTAATCTCTTTCATAGCCTGAACTGATACAGCAGGTTCCCCTTTTTTGTTCCGGGGAGTATCCCGTTCCCACCTGCCAATACCAGGACCAAATATAAGTGCCTCGCGGTTTTCATTTTCGGATGGTGATATACATGCGATAAATTCCAGTCCCGCTGTTACATCTCCCGGGTAATCTCCAGAATACTTGTAGCAGTGTCCGATCCCGCTGCCAGTTTCAACGGGAACCTGAACACTAATGCCTGATGGTGTTAGGATTGTAACCTCCCTGATATCATTTTGTTTCAGGGATAATACTGCAGCTTTTGCAGCAGCAGCAGCGGTAGTTCCGGTAGTAAATCCCCGTTTTCGTATCTTCCCATCAGCCGTCAGCACAGCAAGACCTTTTTGAGCCAGTGCCAGGTTCCTCCGGTCATTACAAAGATATACCCATGATTCCGGATATTCAAATCCACTAACCGGATCCTGCATCTTATCAGCCTGTGCCGTATTCTTCTGCAAACATGGTGATTATCTCATTCATTGCAGCAACCGCAACCGGAGTACCTCCCCGGGTTCCTTCATTTGATATGGATGGGATATCCAGGGTGCGAAGCAGTTCCTTTGACTCCGCGGCATTCACAAACCCTACCGGTATCCCGATTACAAGAGCAGGGATGGTTCCCTTCTTTATAAGATCACAAAGGGCCAGAAGTGCAGATGGTGCATTTCCTATCACGATTATTGAACCGTCTAGCTGCTTTCCAAGCGCCATAAGTGCAAGAGATGTCCGGGTTTTTCCGGTTGAATCAGGAGTAAAAGGGGTATCGAGGATACATTTAACTTCACTAAAATGACCTTTTTTCTGGATACCGGTCTGGACCATCCTGATATCCGTGTATATTGTGGATCTGTTTTTCAGAGCAGAGAGTCCGGCCTTTACAGGGTCGCCATGAAATCTCATGAGGTCAGCCATGGCAAAGTCACCCACCGCTATTGAACAGCGCTGGCGTATCCGGTCAAGAGGGCCGTTATTCCCAATCATCCTTCTGGCTAGTTCTCGTGATTTGCTTGATATAGCATATCCTTCAGCAGTATCGGCACCGATGTCAGTATAATCAGTATTCATATTTTCTGTGGTATCCCCGGGGGGTGAACATTCCTCTGGCATTGTTATGTCTCCTGAGCATGCGTGTTTCTTCTCCGCCAATAAAAACGACAGTATGCATATCAACACTGTCTTCAACATCCATTACTTCGCGGAGTGTTGTAACAATTATCGTCTGATCCGGTCTGTATGCATCTTTTACAATGCCTACCGGAGTGTCATCTGAAAGGTGTTTTCGGGCAATGGCAATGGCATCTTCAAACAGGCTTGTACGTGTTCTGCTTTTCGGGTTATAGAGTACCATCGGAATTCCGGCAGTGCATATTGCCCGGATTCTCTTTTCGATAATCTCCCGTGGTGTGAGCAGATCTGAAAGACTGATAACTGCAAAGTCATTGGTGAGGGGAGCCCCAAGAAGTGCTGCTCCGGCGCTGGCTGCCGTAACACCGGGGATTACCTCAACTGTAAGGTCAGGAGAAGTTTGTTCAGCCATTTCAAGGATAAGCCCGGCCATTCCGTACACGCCCGGGTCCCCTCCGGAAATCATGACCACGTGTTTTTCCTGCGCAAGACTGATTGCTTGTTTTGCACGGTCAACCTCCTTTCCCATCCTGCTTTTGATGACTTCCTGTTCTTTTAGCAGGTCCGGAATCTGGTCGATATAAAAATCATTTCCAATAACAATATCTGCCTGGCTTATTGCCAGTTCTGCGGCCCTGGTGAGCATTTCCGGGCTTCCCGGACCAATCCCGACAACCGTCAGGGAACCGGGTTTATTCTGCGATGGCGACGGTGACATTTCCAAATACCTGTTTTTTCATTATTAACTGGTGACGGACGGATACTGCGAGAGCTGCTGGTTCTGCAACCCCGGCCAGCCCGAATCTGGTTGCTGCCGATTCTGAAAGAGAAAAATCGTTTTTCAGATCAGAGGGCTGTAAAAAGATGATATTTGCACCAAGGGTTCGTACAGCATCAAGGAGCCCTGGTTCGTGAGATTTTAGAGCAGCTGATGCATATATTGCCACGTCATTCTTTGCGATTCCTGCATTTTCAAATGCGCTGCTGAGTGCTGATATAATCTCATCAGCCGATGTTCCTAGACGACAACCTATCCCGACTGAGTACCTCCCATCTGCAACAAGGAAGGATACTCCCGGACCCGCGATGACCATGCCTGGTTCGCTCACCCGGTAGATACCTGCTGTGCCGGTAAGAATTGCCGCGTTTGCCTGCCTGGTAGAGGATGTGTTGATAATCCGAAGATGCTCGCTTTTTGCAATGACTTCTACCGCATCTTTACCCGTTGCTTCGGTTGCGGTAGTAATGACCGGAATAAGGCCACATTTCTCCTGCAGGAGATATGCAAGATCATTCCCCCCATGATGCCCGCCCAATATGGGGATGGCATATTTCATATCCGGACTGATAACCACAACTGCAGGATCTGTCCATTTATCTGTCATAAGAGGTGCAAGACTTCTTATCACGATTCCTGCTGCCATGATGGCAATGATTCGTTCTGTTGAAGAGTACAATTCTGTAAAAAGGCCGGCTTTATAGGGTATGAATCGGGCACCTACTGCCGTAGCAATCTGCTCTCCCTTCTCTCTGAAGTAGGGAAGTGCTGTAACAACCGTCCGGTTCATGAGTATAAGACTGACCTGATGTGTCCTTTTGGGTGGTCGGAAAATACTTCCCCAATCAGAAGGAGCGCTGATTTGGTGATTCCTGCCTCTGCCGCTTTTTTTGCAATGTCCTGAACAGTTCCTCTGACAATTTTCTGGTCCGGCCAGGTGGCATGGTACACCACCACTGCGGTGGTATCTGGTGGACATGAAAGGCGCCGGGTGATATCTTCCAGTTTATCAGTACCAAGAAAAACTGCCATGGTCTCACCTGCCTTTGAGAGCTCCTCAATCTTGTCTTTTTCAAGGGTTGCCCCAGCAGGCCTTGTGATGATGACAGATTCTGACACTCCCCGGAGGGTTAGTTGGGATGAAAGGGCTGCGGCAGCTCCAAAGAGTGATGAGACACCGGGAACTACTTCGACTGATATGCCCTCATTTTTTAGGAGTTCAATCTGTTCGACGATAGCACCATAGAGTGCAGGATCTCCAGAATGAAGCCTGACCACTGTCTTTCCCTCGCTGGTTCCTCTGATCATGATGGGAATCATTTCTTCAAGACTCATGCCATTACTGTCATACTTCTCGCTGGCAGGAGAACCTGCAACAAGTTCTGGGTTGACCAGTGATCCGGCATATATCAGGATGTCAGCGGAGTCAAGGAGTCTTCGTCCCTTCACAGTAATGAGATCGGGATCTCCGGGTCCGGCTCCAATAAACCAGATTTTATTCATACATCACGCTCTGCATACAAGAGAGAAAAATAACTGCTATTTTCTGGAATTTCATCCCCATGGAGGACCTGCATACCTTCCATGTACATTCGTTCAACCAGTGCAAACCTTGAGTATCCATCTTCCCTGAGTGATTCAGCAATTTCTCTGGGCTTTCTTACTTTCATTCGGATCTGTGATCTAATTCCGCTGCCATCAGTCACACAAAATCCGCCGGTTATCGGAAGTCCTGTTTCAGACATCAGTGCTGTTATCGAGGAAATTCCCGGGACAGTTCTGATGGTGATGTCGGGGTATTGTTCCTGCATAATCACTGAAAGTCGGGAGAATGTTGAAAAGATATTCGGATCTCCGATTATTGCAAAAACGATATTCCTTTCCCGCGCCTCTGCTGCAATTGCTTCAGCATTCTGCCTGATCTGATCCCGGATCATATCTTCATTATGACTCATGGGAAAGGGAAGTTCAACAGGATCGCAATATGGTTCTACAAGCCTTCGCGCAAGACCACCGGGGATATAGACCCGGTCTGCTTCCTTAAGAAGCTTCACCGCTTTGAGTGTCAAAAGGTCCGGGTCGCCTGGTCCAAGACCCACTCCGGTAATCATTGTGGAATTCCTCCCGTGATCAGGTAAACCGGATCCAGGGGTTTTAGCATGAGACCTCCGGCAAGATTAATAGTTTTGGAGACCTGAACATGGACTACTTCCTGAAACATATCATGCTCCTGTAATGATTTTATTGCAATATTGAGTGTTTCTAAGAGGACTGCTGATACTACAACTGTCCTGACTCTGAGCCGTGACAGCTCTGAAATGACATCTGCAAGATCGCGGGAACCACCTACAAAGGCTGTATCAATTTTTTTAAGAGTTAATAAAACCTTGACTGCATTCTTGTGATGCAAAGTGACATTCTTTATATTTTTCTGCATTATTTCCCACTCTGTCCATCTGAATGCTTCTTCCCGTACATCGATAGCATGAACCTGCCTAACCAGTGATGCTGCAGTGAGGGTGACCTTTCCAGTGCCGCATCCAATATCTGCAAAAATGTCTTCAGGGCAGAGACTGAGTTTTTGCAGGGCTATTGCGAGGATTTCATCCTTTGTGGGACCTCCTGTAGGTGGTTTTTCTGGTGGATCTGTTATCATGTGCTCCCTAATCATATGCAATACGTTCTTCAAAAGGAGTGAGGTCTGGGGATCTGGTCATGAGAATCATCTATTGATCGTCAGGTGTCTGAACAGAAATTTCCTGTACCGGTATTGAGCGGTTGTTGATGGCATTGAACTCATTTACTCGTTCTATCACCCGTGAAACCATGCCTTTAGAGGTAAAAATTGCACAGGTCTTTCCATTCATTGCCTGCAGTATACATTTGTCAATGACTGCATACGAAATGTCAGGAGTTATACCCCATTGTCTGGAACATATCTTTGCCCTGCTCCCCATGACCCCGACGGTATCACAGCGCATATCATTCATGAAAGCTACTGCTTTTTTACCTGAAAGCAAGTCAACGTCTGCGACATGAATTGAACCGTATCCATTTTCAAAAAGGCGGATATTTCCGTGATGTTCATTCTCAATAATCCTGATAATGTCAAGGACGGTTGTCGGAAGTTTTCCCCCGTTTTTTATCCCCCTTGCTGCTAATTCCTGACATAATTCAAGTAATATTGGTGTTTTTAATCTAGCCCGTTTTACTAATTCCCTGTCTGAAAAAGCCTTTTCCGGTGTCCCTGACGCAGTGATTCTACCGTTTTCCATTAGGATTACCCTGTCAGCCCAGGGGTATGCGAGTTCTACATCATGGGTTGAGATGATGATTGTTTTGCCATGCTGGTTGAGTTCATCCAGAAGATCCATGATATCTTCACTTCCTGCAGGATCAAGCATGCTTGTCGGCTCGTCTAATATCAGGACATCGGGGTCCATTGCAAGAACTCCTGCAATTGCGACCCTCTTTTTCTCTCCCCCGGACAGATGATAGGGTGGCCTTCTTTCAAATCCTTCCAGCCCGACTTTGTGCAAGGCTTCCTGAACAACCTCTTTTATTTTCTCTTCGGGATAATCAAGATTTACCGGTCCGAATGCTACATCCTGCCAGACTGTCGGGGCAATTATCTGAACATCAGGATCCTGAAAAACGAATCCCACTTTCTGCCTGAGTGTGCGAAGTGACTTCTTATCATAGAGAACGGGTTTTCCCTGGAAAGTTATTCTTCCATCAACTGGACGCAGCATACCATTCAGAGTAAGAAGAAGAGTGGATTTACCCGCCCCATTTGATCCGACTATTGCAATCTTTTCTCCGGCATTAATGGTTTGGTTAATGTTCTGTATCGCAGGAGGGGCATAAGGATAGGCATACGAGAGGTTTGATAATTGTATAAGGGGTTTCATTTCCATGTTATCCCTGGTATCCTGATGCCAGCATGCTCGAGATGATGATAGATATAAGAAATAGAATTACCGGGGTCAGGCTTCTCCATTCGACTGGGTTATAAGAAACGTTCTTCGGATATTTTCCATTATAACAGCGGCATTCCATTGCGTTTATGAATTGTTCTCCTGCATCCCATGATGTGATGAATATGCTTCCAAAGAGCATACTATATGATTTGACAGCTTCTTTCGGTTTGGAATAACCCATTCTCATTTGTTGTGCCAGGTAGATATCATGAGCCTTTTTTATGAATATGAAAATGAACCTGTAAATTATCATTGAGAGATCGATAAAAAGATCCGGAACTTTCAATTGTTTCATCACACCGAAAAGATCTGTCATCGGGGTTGTGAGTGAAATAAAAAAGAGTGCACTCATTCCACCCATAATCCGGAAAAAAATTAATAGTCCTCTATTGAGACTTTCCTGTGAAATTGAGAGGGGAAGCCATGAAAGTACCTGCCAGGACCATATGGGCTCCTGACCCTTAGAGAGAAGGATGACTACCAAAACACTTAGTGTGGCAAATCCAAGTGGAATACTGAGAAGTGAAAGGTAAAATTTCAGGTTAATTTTCGCAATAAAAACAATTGTTATGCTTAAAACGAGGGATGCGATGAATGGTATCAGGAAGTGGGGGGCGAATAAAACAAGAAAAATGGTTCCCAAACCAAGGAATAACTTGGTATGGGGATGTATCTGAAGTAAGGCATTATTTTGAGCGGCTTCTTCCAGGAAATCGTGTGCAAACATTACTGAGTTGTTCGTTGTCCTATCAGGTACCCAAATCCAAGACCTAAAATGACCCCCCCGAATGCTGCCTGTAGAGCAAACAATCCTGATTCTATCTCGCCGGATGGGGGAGCCCACTGGGGGATGAGGGGTTTTACATCATCTTCGGGAATACCGGTCAGTTCAGATACCACTGCCGAACCTACACCATCTGATCCACCAAATTCTGCGTCCGGATTTATTGATGAGGTGTAGAGAAATGTACCAATAAAGAGTATCACAATTAGTCCTACAATTATTTCAAATTGATATTTCATTGGATTTTCCCCCTTGCTGCGTGAATTTGTTCTTCTGAGAAAATTTTCATTTTTGTTATGATGTCAGGTTTGATATCAACTATGTATTTAAACACCAGTGCGAGCACTGCACCCTCAAGTATTGCCAGGGGTATCTGAGTAACTGCAAAAACGCCCAGAAATGTAATAAATAGTCCGATAAAACCGACCTCCCCGGCAGGTACTGCAAGAGCAAGTTCAAGTGCGGTGATTACATAGGTAAACAAATCCGCAAGAGCCACTGCAATAAACACGGTGATATATATGTTAATTTTAGTGTCCTTTAATGCCCGATATACATAATAACCGAGAAATGGCCCGCATATTGCCATGGAAAAGGTGTTTGCCCCAAGAGTTGAAAGTCCACCATGGGCGAGGAAAAGTGCCTGGAAAAGGAGGACAATAAAACCAATGATCGCTGTGATAAAGGGACCAAAAACAATCGCAGAAAGACCCGTCCCTGTTGGATGAGAGCAACTGCCTGTTACAGAGGGGAGTTTTAATGCTGACAGGATGAAGATTAGAGCACCACAAATTCCTAACAAGGGGAGTGCATCCTTATTCTCGTCAATAGTCTGTTTTAATCGGACAAATCCGTAAATTACAAATGGGAGGGCAACAATCCACCAGATTGCGGCCCATAACGGGGGGAGAAATCCTTCCATTATGTGCATTTTTTACTCCTAAAATAATTTTGTATTATCACTAATAAATTTGATCAAATAATGTGTTTAAACATAAAGGAAAATTTCTTGAGTTCTCTGTCTTCATTGAACATTCAGGAAAAAATCCCCTGATTGATAAATCTCATAGAATTTGGTAAGATATATGTGGGTAAAGGAGGATTGAAGAAAACGCGCCAAGGCTCATTTCTTTTGTATTTTTAAAAATAAATTACAAACCAAGGATTTTGGCCCGGTTATTTGGACGGTTGTTATTGCTGAGTGGTTTTCTTCGGTTCTCTTTCGGGTATTTCCCGAATCAAATCGAAGTCTATATATGATGATCAATGCAACTTTGTTATCCCACACGCTTCCTGAATCATCAGGAGCCGGCGGCCGGGGTTTGTTGTTTCGAGGGGACTGATACAAAAGTATATAAGTTTCTGCGAGCAACGTAAGAGGCCGTTTTAATGGAGAGCCGACGAATGCACGAGTTGCAATATCGGTTCTGACATAGGAATACTGGTAATGTGGATATCTGTCTACATCTGCCAATACTTTA